>MDSY01033524.1_pt1 | contig 10932 bp, 10 predicted proteins | sample 811131 | NCBI WGS metagenome assembly MDSY01 (sample SAMN05326643, study PRJNA326480) | marine metagenome | isolation source: seawater | place: Atlantic Ocean: South West | collected 2010
ATCAGTGGTAAACGTAACGCGCTTGAAAATGTGCTGATTACTGATACTTTAGATCAGCATCACGAGCGTCTACATTACGTTGGTTTTAAGCGGCATTTAACCTGGTTTCAGTTTTTAAACTTTGTGTCGATTGTGGCGTTTAAATAGGGGTGGATTCAGCTTTTTTAGATATGCCGCTATTCTACGGCAAGCTTCATGTATAAGCGGTTTTTATCCAATCCTTAAAAATAAATAACCTATGCCTTGCAGATTTCACGACCATTACAATGCGCTAAACTTGAGGCTCATCTTTTCCTCTTTGTTCTTCCTCTTATTTAGCCAACGATAACTAAGCGAAACTTGAAACTTTATGACCAACAACACCATTGCCAACGCTGAACGTGAGCTATATTTAACCTTATTAACCATCGCTGAGACGCATCCTATTGCTTATGAGTGGCTGACGAAATTACCCGAATGGCTCACCGCTATCAAAGATAAGCGCAACTATGCGCATGCGCCCGCTTATCAGTCCTCGGTGGCGCGGTTGCCTGATTTAAACGTCGATAGCGTGAATTTAAATAGTTCAGCTATTACTATTAACGCTCCTCTTAATGACTCTGAGCGTAAGCAAGCTTTAGCGCTACTTAAGCAATTAATGCCGTGGCGAAAGGGACCGTTTCAAATAGGTCATGAGAGTTCAGGCATTCAGATAGATACTGAGTGGCATAGCGACTGGAAGTGGGAGCGGGTAGCGCCGCATTTGAGTCCGCTAAAAGGTCGGCGGGTACTCGATGTCGGTGGCGGTTCAGGCTATCACGGTTGGCGCATGGCGGGGGCAGGTGCTCAGACGGTGATTATCGTTGATCCGTCCTGCCTGTTTTATCATCAGTTTATGGCGATTCGGCATTTTGTTGGTGCAGCGGATATCAATGCTACAGGTAATTATCGCACGCACTATATTCCCGTACCCTTAGAGGCACTGCCGGAGCACAGTCAGCTGTTTGATACGGTGTTTAGTATGGGGGTGCTTTATCATCGCCAGTCGCCTTTTGAGCATCTACAGCAGCTGCGCGGTCAGCTGGTCAAAGGCGGTGAGCTAGTGCTTGAGACTTTAGTAATCGATGGTGATGCTAATACGGTACTAGTGCCACATGATCGTTACGCGCAGATGAATAATGTCTACTTTTTGCCATCGGTTGCGGCGCTAATCGGTTGGCTTGAAAAGGTAGGGTTTCGTGAGGTGCGCTGCGTCGATATCGATGTGACGACGATAGAGGAACAGCGCGCGACCGAATGGATGACCTATCAATCGCTGGCAGATTTTCTTGATTCCAATGATCAGAGTAAAACGATTGAGGGCTATCCTGCGCCGAAGCGCGCGACGCTTATCGCCAAGCGGTGAGGTTTTTAGAGCGTGTTTATTTGGCATAAGGAGTGTGACAGATGACAATCTTATCTTTTTTGAGGGTAGCGAGCGTTAGTGCCTTATTATCCGCAGCATCACTATCTGCTGCCGCATCAGACGCCTACGGGGATGCGTTCAAGGGCAGCGGCTTTGTGAGCGGTGATTGGCAACTGGTCTGTGATAATACTTTGACTTGCCGCGCAGCCGGTTATACCGATGAAGTAGACGATTGGCGCGGTAGTGTTTTGATGACCGTAACGGCAGGTGAGAAAACACCACGTACGCAAGTTTTACTGAACTACTGGGAAGCATCAGACGAGATAATCGCGCAAATTAACGCGGCAAACGAGCCTGTTGAATTATGGCTAAATGATAAGCCTTATGGTGAGGTTAAAAACGGAGAGCTGACTAGCAAGCAAACGGCTCAACTTATCAAACACGCTCGCCAAAATACTAAAATAGTGTTGGCAAGAGGCGATTACCACTGGCAAATATCTGACAAAGGTATGGCTGCTGTATTATTGAAATTAGACGACGTCCAAGGCCGAGTAGGCACATCGCTTGCACTAGTCAGTAAGAATAATCCCAATCGGCAAACTCCAAAAGCGGCTAATGCCAAACCTATCATCAAAAAAGCCTTTGTATATGCTGACCCAGACAAGCAGCCGCTTGCACCATCGACCTTGAGTTATTTTCAAGACAATATCGATACATGGGTAAATATTGACTCTGAGGAGTTAATGGGTACAAAAGAGAGGATGGGAGAGTGTGAGCTGGTCAATCCAAAAACCAAAGCCTACCAAAGGATCCAAGAGTATAGCCCAAGTGAGCTTAACTGGACGTTTATACCCGTAGATAGTCAGTATACGTTAGCGGTTCATAGCTGTTGGACGGGCGCTTATAATTTTGGCAGCGGTTACTGGCTCATAGATAATAAGCATCCCCAAAACCCGCAGCTGATTACTACATCAGGTAGTCGTTATGACAATGGCGAGATATTCGCAGCGCATAAAGGTCGCGGATTAGGCGACTGTTGGTCAATGACTCACTGGGTTTGGGATGGCAAAACCTTTGCAAAAGCACTTGAGCAGACCACAGGGTTGTGTCGCCTGATAGAAGCAGGCGGCGCTTGGGGTATGCCCACTTATGTCAGTGAAGTGGTTGTCAGCGAAGTGGTTGTCAGTGAAGGGCTAGCCCCTTAAATCAGCCATTTCTTAAAGGCTACTTCAAGTAATAGTTTGAGTAAAAAGCCCATAAACCCAGCGCCGAGTGCCAAAAATATCCAAAAGGTGCCCGCGCGGCCGGCATTGGATTTTTTAGAGATATCGAACATAATAAAGAATAAAAAAGCGATAAATATCGGTAGTAATATATACAGGCCCCAATTGGTGACTGTGCTAGCAGCAATGGCGAACATATCTACATCCTATGGTATAAGTTGGGTAGCATTATAACTTCTATCACGGTGATATGCGTGTATCAACTCTGTAGGACAACCGCTAGGCGCTGATTATTACGACTAAGTAGTCATCGAAGTAGCGTTAAGCCATTTATGTGCGTAAATCAGCACGCAGCGCTACTATTTTTGTCAATTGTGATGCAATAAACCCCAAAGATTGTTATATTTACGGGTTATCACTTTTTTGTCCTATTTATCTGAGTTCATACCCCTATGTCACAAGCCCAAATCGATACTTTAGCCGCCCTGTTTGATGATGCTGTCCAAACTCTAAAAGAAGGCGGCGTATTGCCTGCTGATTGGCAAAATAAGAGCCAAATTACTCGTACCAAGGATTTAAGTCACGGCGATTTTGCCAGTAACATCGCGATGACCGCTGCCAAAGCCGCCAAAACAAATCCGCGCACGCTAGCGGAGCAAATCGTAAACGCGCTTCCTGACAACCAAGATATCCGCCAAGTGGATATCGCCGGGCCTGGCTTTATTAACGTGTTTTTGAACAGTGATGCTAAGTTTGCCGTTTTAGAGGATATCTTCGCTCTACAAGACCGCTTTGGTCTTAGTGAGCAGTACGCAGGGCAAAAGGTGCAAGTCGAGTTTGTGTCCGCCAATCCGACCTCAAGCCTGCATGTCGGTCATGGGCGCGGCGCCGCCTTTGGTATGAGTGTGTCCAATCTGCTCGAAGCCGTCGGCTATGACGTTACCCGTGAATATTATGTCAATGACGCCGGCCGGCAGATGGATATCTTGGCGACCAGTACTTATTTGCGCTATCTAGAGGCGAACGGCGAGAGCGTCACTTTTCCTTCTAACGCTTATAAAGGCGACTATGTCCGCGATATCGCAGAGATGGTAAAGACGCAGCACGGCAACAGTTACGTGCATTGTTTTGAGCAAGTCGCCAAAGACGTTGCGGCAGATGCTCAGTACGATATCACCGCGAAAGGTGAAAAAAAGCTGATCTCAGGTGACAAAGAGGCGCATATCGATGGCTTAATTGCCAATAGTAAAGCATTGTTAGGCGCGAACTATGAGTTGTTTCTTAATGCGGCGTTGACGGGAATTTTGGCTGATATCAAAGACGATTTGAACGATTTTGGCGTGCGTTATGAGCGCTGGTTTAGCGAAAGATCAATCACTGATGAGATTGAGCCGGCGCTACAAATATTAGAAGACAAAGGCCATCTATACGAGAAAGACGGTAATGTCTGGTTTAAGTCGACGGATTTTGGCGATGAAAAAGATCGGGTAGTGCGCCGCGCGAATGGTCAGACTACGTATTTTGCCTCCGATATCGCTTATCACAAAAACAAGTTTGACCGTGGTTTTGATAAAGTCATCGATGTCTTAGGCGCGGATCATCACGGTTATGTGCCGCGAGTCCGAGCAGCGCTATTGGCTCTTGGTATCGACGCCGAGCGTTTGGATGTGGTGTTAGTGCAGTTTGTTGCTTTATGGCGCGGCAGCGAAAAAGTACCCATGTCTTCGCGCTCTGGGGAGTTTGTGACACTGCGTGAGCTACGTGAAGAGGTCGGTAATGATGCCGCGCGTTTTTATTATGTGGCGCGTAAGCCTGAGGTGCATGTAGACTTTGACTTAGAGCTGGCCAAATCCCAGAGCAAAGACAATCAAGTGTACTACATTCAGTACGCGCACGCCCGCGTCTGCCGCGTATTAGAAAAACTAGAAACTAGCGGGCTGAGCGTTGATGACAGCGTAGGTGCAGCGCAGCAAAACTTGCTGAGCGCGCCAAGCGAAGAGGCGCTTATTAAGCTGCTAGCCGCTTATCCTGCGACTTTATTGCGCGCCGCAACAGGTTATGAGCCGCATATTTTGACCAACTACCTCAAAGAGTTAGCCGCGCTGTTCCACGGCTGGTATGACACCAACCGTATCTTGCCTATGAGCTTGACCTCAGGGGCGACACCGAGCGCTGAGGAGCTAGATATGATGCAGGCGCGCCTGCGTTTGTCAAAGGCGGTTCGGCAAGTACTAGCTAATGGCCTAAATCTATTAGGGCTGACTGCGCCTTCTAGCATGTAGGCGAATACGTTATACTGCTATCAGTGTGGTTTTAGATTAATATAGTCTTATATCAACATAGTCTTATATAAACTCAGTAGGGAGAAACCGATCCATGTTAGCCAAAAAACCTAGAGGCGCCACTGAAAAACGTAAGTCGAGTAGCGTATCAGGCTTATTGTGGATGTTCGTTGGTGCAATACTGACGCTAATGATAGGGGTGTTTATATACCTCTCGCCCTTGTTCAATTTCAGCCCCACAGGCAGTGAAACCGCAGCTGATACTGATCGGCAGATACAGCCGCGCGTGGAGACGGACACTGACAATGCCGATTATGAGTTTTATGATATCTTGCCTAACCAAGAGATGGCGACTATTCCTGATGAAGATATCGGCGGAGCTGAGAATGATCGCTTAGGGGCTACCGACGACTTTGAGGCTGATGTTGTCGTGACTCAGCCTGAGACTAACGCTGACAATAGTAATGATACCGGCAATTTTGGTATTTCTGAAACTACAACGATTGAACCGAGTAGCAATTCAGCAGCTAATAACAGCGGCGCTAATAGCAGTGCTAGTAATGAGATTACCATAGTAGAAGAAAATGCCACTTATGACGGCACTACGCCTGCATCTCCTAATAGTAATGCAAGCAATAACGCCAATACGGCTGCTAACAGCGGCGCAGCGACAGTACAAAGAGCGCAAGCACCAACTTATATCCTGCAAATCAATAGCTTCGGTGATGCTGATGAAGCGGATCGTCGCCGCGCGCAAGTGCTGATGGCAGGGGTCGATGCCAAAGTCGTCAAAAATACGACTGGTAATGGCTTGCCTATTTATCAAGTGATTTCGCGGTCGATGACTACTCGTCAAGAAGTCACTAGCGCTCAGCAGCGTCTACAAAACAACGGTATCGACTCTATTATCGTCGAGCAGCGCCGCTAGCGGCAAGAAGTTACTAACAAGAAAAGCGTCACATCGACGCTTTTTTTGTGCTATTTTTTTGCTGAGGGCACTGAGCAAGCGCTTGTTTTAACGATAAGATATTTTAATTATGGATTATCTGAGCCGATAGCCATCAGCAAGACTATCGCCCTTTATAAACGAACAGTGAGAGCCTACTCATGAACTCAGCTGAGACGACAACAGCATCAACTGGGATGATCAAATCATTCTTTCAAAAGTATTTTATCGATGCTTTTACAGGTATGGCCTTGGGGCTATTTGTCACTTTAATCGCTGGACTTATCATCTCGCAAATCGGTGGTTGGTTGCAGATCCCGGCGCTGATGGCTATCGGTAAACTTGCCTCTGTGCTAATGGGCGCAGGGATAGGCGTAGGTATCGCTTACTATCTCAAAGCGCCGACGCTTGTCATGCTTAGCTGCTTAGTCGCTGGTATGCTTGGCGCGCATACTGAAGCCTTTATGGCAGGGACATTGTTTACCGCGCAAGACGCTGGGCCGGCTACTTTTTTGGCGCTGCCTGGTAATCCTATTGGCGCTTATTTGGCTTCCGTGTTTGCCTATCGGGCGGGTACTTGGGTCTCAGGTAAGACTAAGCTCGATATCTTGCTGGTGCCTTTAGTAGTCTGTACGGTGGCTTGGGCGGTGTGCGCTTTTCTTAATCCACCGGTAGTCGTCGCAGTCAATGCAGTTGGTCAAGGCATTCAAGCAGCTACGGAATTACAGCCGCTACTCATGGGCATCGTCATCGCGGTCATCGTCGGTATCTTACTGACACTACCAACCTCTAGTGCGGCTATCTGTATCGCTATTGGCCTTGGCGGCCTCGCTGGCGGCGCGGCGGTGGTCGGCTGCGCCGCGCACATGATTGGCTTCGCGGTTGCTAGCTTTAAGGATAATGGCTTTAGTGGCGTCATCTCCCAGGGTCTTGGTACGAGCATGCTGCAAATTCCTAATGTCCTCAAAAAGCCGATTATCTTATTACCTGCCATCGTAGCGAGCGCCATCGTTGGACCTATCGCAACAGTAGTGTTTAAGCTGGCTTGTACTGCGACTGGCGCAGGTATGGGTACGGCTGGACTGGTAGGAGTATTCGGGGTGATTGAAGCCTCACAGGACCTGATGAGCACTACGCAGTTGTGGACGGCGATTATCTTACTGATGTTTGTACTACCGGCTATCATTGCAGGATCTGTGGCTTGGCTAATGCGAAAATCAGGCTGGCTAGTCGCGGGAGATATGAAATTACCCTAACGCGCATGCAATAAATAAACGCATATATACAAAACTCGCAACTATAAAAAACGCCTAAGCTTTAGAGCTTAGGCGTTTTTTATTGCCATCATAAATGAGGGATTAAACAAACAAGTGAACTAAGAACGACTGGTTTTTGCTGAGTTGCGTTTTTTCATCTTGCGAGATAGCTTATTAACGTCATTCAATATCTTGCTATAACGGTTTGGGAATACCCGCTGCACCGCATCTATCATCTTAGCATCATTACCAATCAAGCGCCGCGGCTGATTGGTAGCGGCGGCTTCTAGAATAATCCAAGCGGCCTCATTGGCATCAAATTTCAAAAACTTATTAAAGCTGCGAATGGCGCTCGGGCCTGAGCGCATGCCAAGCTCGCTGATGCTATCGTTACCGCGGGCGCTGTTGGCGATATTAGTACGGATACCGCCCGGATGAATACAAGTCGCTGAGACGCCGCTACGCTGAATATCGAGCTCTTGACGCAAGCTCTCAGTGAAGCCGCGTACCGCAAACTTACTGGCGTTATAAGCAGACTGAGATGGCTGAGCGGTGAGACCAAATAGGCTTGAGATATTAACGATGTGCCCATGTTCATTGAATTGACGTGATTTATTATCGGCTTTGGCTTTACTGGCATCGGTTTCACTGAGCTTGACGCTGTTTTTGATCAGTGGCAAAAAGGCCTTGGTGCCATATACCACGCCCCAGAAGTTGATATCCATCACCCATTCTAGCTCCTCTAAACTACTACCTTCGACCGTCGAGTAGAGCGCCACGCCGGCATTATTGAACACAAAGTTCACTTTGCCGTGGTCGGCGACTACGCTATCCGCCCAGTTATAAACGGCATCTTTGTCCGCAACATCAAGGACACTAATAGTGCTTTTAACATCATAACCTTCGAGCAGTTTTTGCGTTTCAGCGAGCGGCTCTGCACCGATATCTGAGAGCGCCACCTCACAGCCCATTTTGGCCAAATGGATAGCAAGCGCGCGGCCCATACCCGAGCCTGCACCAGTAATCGCGGCGACGTGACCTTTATAAAAGTCGCTGATATCTTCGCTTTGCGTGCTATTGGAGGCATGAGGTTGTAAGGAGTCAGGCAAATGCTGGCGTAGGGCCGCGGTCATAGAGTTCAACATGAGTAACAATCCTTTGTAATGATGAGAGTAATAATAAAAGTAATGAGGTATTAAGTACGAGCGTTAAATAGATAAAATAACACGTTAAATACAAACGAACATGATGTGAGCTTATCACGACTTAGGCTTGCAATTGAAACCCATCAGTATACGCAGCTGTCATCTTTTAGCATAAAAAAAGTGCCTAGCATACATAATGCTAGACACCTTTGTATTATTTAATAAGCCTATAACTGCCAACAATAAAGAGCTAGGCAATTTTAGGGATTTTGCCTTCGTTGATGACGGTATCATCGACAGTGACTGACTTAGCATTTTCCATCGATGGTAGCTCATACATAGTTTCTAGCAAGGCGTTTTCGACGATAGAACGTAGACCACGCGCCCCTGTTTTGCGCTCCATGGCTTTTTTGGCGATGGCATCAAGCGCCTTTTCGGTAAAGGTAATCTTAGCGCCTTCCATATCGAAGAGATACTCGTATTGCTTCACCAAAGCGTTCTTAGGCTCGGTCAATATCTGGATGAGCGCATTTTCGTCGAGCTCTTCTAATGCGGCTAATACCGGCAAACGGCCAATCAGCTCTGGGATCAGGCCAAACTTAATCAAATCCTCTGGCTCGACAAGCTGTAGTAAGTCTGAGCTGCGGCGGCTATCGTCTTTTGAGCTGACATCAGCATTGAAACCGATACCGCCTTTTTCAGTACGCTGCTGGATGACTTTATCGAGACCAGCAAAAGCACCACCTACGATAATCAAGATATTACTGGTATCGACTTGGATCAGCTCTTGCTGTGGATGCTTGCGACCACCATGCGGCGGAATAGCAGCAACTGTGCCTTCGATGAGCTTGAGCAGTGCTTGCTGAACGCCTTCGCCTGAGACATCACGAGTGATCGATAGATTCTCACCTTTTTTACTGATTTTGTCGATCTCATCGATATAGATGATACCTTGTTCGGCTTTGCTGACATCATAATCAGAAGCTTGCAGTAGTTTTTGTACGATGTTTTCGACATCTTCACCGACATAACCCGCTTCGGTGAGCGTTGTTGCATCCGCCATAGCGAAAGGCACGTCAAGAAGACGCGCTAACGTCTGCGCGAGTAAGGTTTTACCTGAGCCGGTCGGACCGATTAGCAAAATATTACTCTTGGCCAACTCAACCATCGCATCATCCGCGCCGATCTTAGCTTTTTTCTTATCACTGGCCAAAGTTTGGCTGACTTTCAGGCGCTTATAGTGGTTATAAACCGCAACGGCCAAGGCTTTTTTGGCCGCGTCCTGACCGATTACATAGTCATCAAGCTTGGCGCGCAGCTCCTTAGGAGTCGGTAGCTTTTTGTTGACCCATGAGGTATCAAGCTCGCCATCTGTTTCTTCCTCGTCAACGCTGTCTACGATGAGGTCAGTACAAAGCTCAATACATTCATTACAGATATTGGCATCATCAGCGGCAATTAACTGTTTTACTTCACTTTTGGCTTTACCGCAAAATGAGCACTGCGGGGTCTTATCTTTTGCCATATAGAGGCACTCCTAAAATCTTGCTTTTTAGTTTAAAACTTATCGGTAACGGTGAGTCAGTCGTTTACTTAAACCCTAGTGACTTACTACTTAAATTATCAGCATTAGAGTATTCAGTATTCAATCATAACTATCAGAGATTACTTAAGGTCAGCAGGGCGACGCTCTAATACTTCATCGACTAAACCATACTCTTTGGCTTCCTTGGCATCTAACCAGTAGTCACGCTCAACGTCTTTTTCGATCTTCTCTACTGGCTGGCCGGTACGCTCAGCCAAAATCTCGTTGAGACGGGCACGAGTCTTGATGATTTCACGCGCGTTAATCTCGATATCAGTCGCCTGACCTTGTGCGCCGCCCGATGGCTGATGAATCATTACGCGCGAATTAGCTAGCGCATAGCGTTTACCGCGCTCGCCCGCTGCCAACAAGAACGAACCCATGCTATAAGCACCGCCCATACAGATGGTTGACACTTCAGGCTTGATGAAGTTCATGGTATCAAAAATAGCGAGACCGGCACTTACAGAACCACCTGGAGAGTTGATATATAAATGGATATCTTTGTCCGGGTTTTCCGCTTCTAAGAATAGCAACTGAGCGACGATAAGGTTGGCCATGTGATCTTCGACTTGACCGGTCAAAAATATCACCCGCTCACGTAATAGACGCGAGAAAATATCGAACGAACGCTCGCCGCGCGCCGATTGTTCAACCACCATAGGAACGAGAGCGCCTTGTGCCGCTTGGCCTGAACTTTGCACTTGATCGTGGGCGCTCATCAGCATATCGAAATGAGGATTGGCAGTAATGCGATCATAATCTGTCATAGAAATGTCCTAATATTTAAAGGTAAGTAGAAAAGGGTAGTAATAAAATAACTGTTTTTATAAAAAGCGCTGTTTTTAGAATAGAGGGATTAGTCTGTGAACGGACTAAGCTATAAATTAAAAAGTCCAGCAATAGTAACTTTTTTAGGGCGTACTAGTAAATGCTTAGCGTCACAAATGATAAATTGTCCCCTATTAATAAGGCGTCAGTCATCAATTATCAAGGGCAGCGTAGCAAAGATAGTAAAAAACTCACTATTCACCATGACCAAAAGCAAATCGTACTGACAAAAATGCCCCAACAAAGGTGTTGAGGCAATTTATATATCTCGCTAGCGCTC
>MDSY01029066.1_pt1 | contig 10929 bp, 8 predicted proteins | sample 811131 | NCBI WGS metagenome assembly MDSY01 (sample SAMN05326643, study PRJNA326480) | marine metagenome | isolation source: seawater | place: Atlantic Ocean: South West | collected 2010
AATAGGGTGTCAAAAAACTTGGCTAATAGTGACTTTTTAGCGTGAATAACAGGTATAGCCTCTTTTTTCCAACCAAAATGAACAAGTTGATCGGCATTATTCAATAAACTTTCAATTTCAATATTTTCAATAAATTTAACCTCAAAGTAATTATCTTTGGAGAAAAATAATTTATAGCATTCTTCAAAACACTTCATATTTGATTTGTCGTTTATTTTTAAGATAATCATAGTCTTTTTTTTATTGAAGCTAACAAGATTTATATTTTTTAGTAAAAATAGCTCTGAAAGTTCTTGAATTCTTGCTGCAGCTATTTCAAATATTAATTTTTTTTTTATTTTTCTATAATTTTCATTATCAAATAATTCTTTTTCAACAAAATCTTGGTCCAGAGTTTTCTGAGTTAAAATATTATTAGATAAAATTTTATGAACAGCGTCTTTTTTTAAAGAAGTGACTTTTGCAATATCACTTAATATTAAATTTGAGCCAAAATTAAAATTTTGTGCAAATTTTAAAGCATAGTTTTCAAAATAAAATAATTGAGATCTATTTTCACTAATCTCAATTTTAAAAAAAGTATCTAAATCTTTATTTTTACTTGCTAGATAAGTTCCTTCAACAAAACTTTTTAATAATATTTTTTTTATTTTTAAATTACATTTATTGAATATATTATTCAAATTTTTGTAGTCATTATTATTAATTAAACAAAAAGATAATTCATGAGAATAGAAATCTCCATACAATCCAATTGGAAGATTTTCAATTTTTTCATTATCGAGACAGTATTTTGAATTAAAAATATGAATAATTTTTTTTTGTATCTCAAAATCATCGATAGTCGATTTTAAAGAATTCAAAATATAAGTAATATTTTCTTTTGAAATTTGTGAGCCATTAAGTTTTTTATATCCAGTTAAATTAATGAATGAACATTGAAAAGTGTTTAAGATGAGAACTACATCTTTAAATGTAAATTTTAATTTTTGTTCAATCAAATAAATATTTTCTTTTATTGTGTTATGAGTTAAATCAAAATCTAAAATTTTAGAATTATTAATTCCTAAATTTGGAACTATTTTTTTATATATAAGTTTAAAATGATTATTTTCATCCTTATCCCCTGCAGCAAAAATATATTCTAAATTATTTATTTCTACGAAAAGAATTGGAAAAAGGTTTTTCATATTTTATTTTAAGATAAGTTGATCTTTTATTCTATAATCAAAAATTTGATATTTATCAAAATTATCCTTGCTCTCTATACTTATAAAATTTTCTAAACTTGAAATATAATTTTCAATTGGCAGTTTTATTATTTGATTTTTGTATGTTAATAAATCCCATCTTCCTGTTTCAAAAAAATAAAATTGTTTTACTAGATTTACGGGAAAATTAATTTTTTTTAGTTCATTGTAAAAAAATTTGAATTTTTTTTTACCACCTAAAACTATTGGTAGATTTTTATACTCCTCTAAATCTATGTAATTAATTAAATCTCCATTTTTCGTAAAATAAAATTTATCTTTTTTTTGTTGTAAAATAGCAACTGGTTTTTTCTCGAAAATTTTTATTTTAAGTCTATTCGGGTATATTTTTTTTATCTCAAAACTTTGAATAAAATTATGTTTAAGCAATAATTTTTTAATATCGTTCACATTTAAAAAAAATAAATTTTTATCGTATAAATAGACTAAATCTTTTTTAATCACATCTTCTTTTAATATGAAGTTATTCTCTAGGACAATTTCTTCAATATTAAATTTTAAATCAAAAAAGAAATTTTGTGATTTATATGATGTTAATAACACTAATAATGCTATCGCAATTATTAATTGTTTTTTCATCTGTTAATACTTGCATCTAATAAAATTTTCTCAACTAAATTTTCAAAACTTAGACCTGCATGATTAGCTATCTCAGGTACTAATGAAAGATTAGTCATTCCTGGCTGTGTATTAATTTCCAATAAGTAAAATTTGTTTTTAAAAAATTTAAAATCTGATCTTGTAACCCCTTTGCATCCTAAAATTTGATGAGCTTTATTTGCTATTGTTAGTGCCTCATTATATTTTTTTTTAATTAATCTAGCCGGCATCACGTGCTCTGTTTTTGCTTTTTTTGTGTATTTTGCTTTATAGTCATAGAATAATCTTCTTGGGATAAGTTCTATTGCTCCTAGAGGTTTATTATTAATAATCCCAACCTGAATTTCTTGGCCGCCTATGTATTTTTCAAATATCAAGTGGTCATATTTAATAAATAGATTTTTAGCCTTTTTAATTAGAGAGGATTCATTCTTACAAACTTTAACGCCCAAGCTTGAGCCTTCGCTTATAGGTTTTATCACAATTGGAAATTTAATTTTTTTATTTTTTAAAATTTTTTTTAAATTTTTTGTGTTAAATAATTTTTTTTGAATTTCAAAAAATTTGGGTGTTATTATTTTATTTTTGATAAAAATTTTTTTTGATATAATTTTATTCATGGCGTTAAAGGAGCTAATTACGCCTGAATGAGTATATGGTATATTAAGATACTCAAAATAACTTTGGGCAATTCCATCTTCGCCATCTTTTCCATGTAAAGCATTAAAAATAACATCTACATTCTTTTTATTAATTAAATTTAAATTTTTAATTTTTGGGTCAAATGTTGAAACATTATACTTCTTTTTTTTTAGAGCTTTGACGCAAGCCCTTCCACTATCTAGGCTTACTGCTCTCTCTCCTGATGTACCTCCCATAACTACTAAAACATTTTTTATTTTTTTTTTATTCACCAATAATTTTAATCTCAAGTTCTAGATTAACCCCAGTTTTATCATGTACTGTTTTTTTAACTTTTTTTATCAAATTTTCGATGTCAGATGATTTTGCATCTCCATTGTTTACAAAAAAATTACAGTGTTTTTTTGAAATCATTGCACCACCTTCATTAAATTCATCACAGCCAGAATCTTTAATCAACATCCAGGCCTTTTTTTCTTCATTTATATTTTTAAATGTGCTTCCACACGTTTTAATTTGACTTGGTTGAGTTAATTTTTTTTTTTCAATCATTTCGATTTGTTTTTTTTCTATCTTATTTTTATGATCACATGCTCCTTTTAATTTGGCCGAAATTATAACAATATCCTTAGGCAAATTGGTTCCTCTGTATAGAAACTTTATATCCTCATATTTAATTTCTTTTTCTACACAATTTTGTATATCGATTACTCTGATTGATAATAAAACTTTAGATATATCATTTTTATAACAGCCACTGTTCATTATTACTGCGCCACCAATAGAACCTGGTATGCATGATAGGAATTCTAAATTACCGATATTATTTTCTTTTGCAAAATTTGCAACTCTACGGTCTAATGTTGCTGCTCCTGTTTCTATAGTGTTCTTGTTAATCATTCTGGTAAACGAAAAAATTGAGCCAAGTTTAATCACAACTCCTTTGACGCCTTTATCTCTAACTAAAGTATTTGATCCTGCTCCAAGAACTGTTACTTTTAAATTATTCTTTTTTGCTTCAATAAGAAATTCTATTAGTTGATTTTTGTGTTTTGGCTTAAAAAAATATTCAGCAGGCCCTCCTAGATTAAACCAGCTATAATTGGATAAATTTATATTTTGACGGAAATTATCACCAAATTTTTCAATTAATTTTTGGTTTAAATTCATAATCTTGTCTTAAGCTCCATCATCCACTTTGATATTACTCCAGCTCCCATTCCTATAATAATTTCATTACTTATTAAATTCTTTTTAAGATATCTGCTCAATTCTATTTCATTTTTTATGATGATAACTTGAGTCTTTGAATTTCTAGAAATTAAATTTGCAAAGCTTATTAGATTAAATTTAGCATCTTTCTTTTCTCCCGCAGCATATAGTGGGCAAATGATTACTAAATTAGATTTAATAAAAGATTTAGAAAATTCATTTTTTAAAGATAATACCCTTGAATATCGGTGTGGTTCAAAAACAGTTATAATTTTTCTATTGCTATACACATTTTGCACACCATCTAACATGGAACTTATTTCTGTTGGATGATGTGCATAATCATCATAAAAATCATTTTTATTTTTTGAAAAGACTTTAGTCATTCTTCTTTGAACGCCAGAGAAATTTTTTAAAGATTTTTTAATAATATTTTGTTCTACACCTAGGTTAAGGCAAACTGTAAAAGCTGCTGCTGCATTTAGCACATTATGTTTACCCAGCAATTTGACGATTATATTTCTTATTTTTTTTTTCTTTCGCTCAATATTCTTAAAACTTAAATCAAAAACAGAATTATAAATATTATATCTAATATTAGATATTTGATAATCGGCGTCTTTATTTTCACCATATGTCAAAATATTTTTATTTTTAATTTTACTAAATATTTTTTTTATATTTTTATTATCTATACAAATTATAGATTTTCCAGTTGGAGGAGTTTTATTTATAAACTCAATAAAAGAATTTTCTAAATTTTTAAAATTTTTATAAAAATCAATATGCTCATAATCAATATTAGTGACAATTGAATAATTGATTGGTAGTTTTAAAAAACTGCCGTCAGATTCATCTGCTTCTAATATGGCCCAATCGCCTTTACCTAGTTTTGCATTGCTATTAAAAGAATTAATTACCCCTCCATTGATAATTGTTGGATCCAACTTTTGATCAGATAAAATTTTAGCAACTAACGATGTTGTTGTGGTTTTTCCATGCGATCCAGTAATAATTATATTTTTTTTGAGTGATACTACATCTGCTAAAACTTCTGCCCTTGAGTAAATAGGAATCTTATTTTGTTTGGCATATTTTATTTCAATATTGTTATTTTTTATTGCCGTGGACCTAACAAGTATAGTTGCTTTGCTAACATTTTTCTTTAAATGACCGACAAATACTTTAATCCCTATTTTTGAACAATTTATTGTATTTTTATTTTTATTTTGATCACTTCCTTGTATCTTAAAGCCCATATTTTTCATAATTTGAGCTAAGCCACTCATGCCAATTCCGCCAATACCAACGAAATGAATTAGTTCTTTTTGCCCTAAATTAATTTTTTTCATTAAGAATTTTTTCTATTTGATTATTGATATTATTAAAAACATTTTTATCAGAATATTGATTTTGATTCATTTTAATTGTTTCTATCAAAGATCTATCTTCATTAATTGATCTAATTAAATTAAATAGTTTATTTTCTAAATCTTTTTCTTCAATTAAGTAACTAAAGTTTTTTTTTTCATAGTAAAGAGCATTTTTTAACTGATGATTATCAGCTGAAGTAGGCAAAGGTACAGAAATAAAAGGAAGGTTTACGTTAATTAATTCAGCTAACATTGAGGCTCCTGAGCGCGTTATTGCTAAATTTACTTTAGAAAAATAAGTTATAATATTATTACTAAAATTAAATATTTCAAAATCTATATTTAAGTTTTTATAAAATGTAGATAATTGTTCATTTTGATTTTTCAAACATTGTTGATAAATTTTTAAAGATATTTTAGATTCTTTACAACTTTTAAAAACTTGTGGAAGTTTTTCTCCGAATACTTTAGCAGCCTGACTACCTCCAAGAACTAAGATATTAATCACATCAAAATTATGTCTTTCTATCTTTTCATTTCTAAAATTTATTATTTCCTTTCTTATTAAATTTCCAATTTCGTATACTTTGCTATTATATTTTCTTGGAATACCCTCTAAATCCTTATATGAAACAAAAATTTCTTCTGTAAATGGCAACAAGTATCTATTAGCTTTACCTATAATAAGATTATTTTCATAAATTATAAATTTAATTTTTAAAATTGCTGCCGCAATACAAATTGGAAAAGAAGAGTACCCCCCCATACCAAAAATTATTTTTGGTCTATTTAATATTAAAAAAATTAAAGATCTAAAGATGGAGTATAAAATTATAAAGATAGAAATAAATATTTTTAATATATTCCCTTTTATTAAAGGTGATGATGTAATTATCTTTATCTTTAAATTTTTATAATCTTTTAAAAAGTTATAACCCCTATCATCTGTAATTAACTCCACATTATAATTTTTATCGGAGAAATGTTTTGCTAAACTATAAGCGGGAAACACATGTCCCCCAGTCCCACCAGTCGCTATTAGTATTTTCATTTTATTAATCATATGAATGAACTTTATTTTTTGTATAATTCAAAATAATTCCTGCCAGTATAGCGCTACCCATTAGAGAAGACCCACCGTAACTCAAAAATGGTAGAGTCATTCCTGTGGTGGGTATTAAACTTGTATTTACACCAGCATGAATGAAAGTTTGAAAAATAAGTAAAGATGATAAGCCACAAAGAGAAATTTTTATAAGTTGGTCTTCTTGATTAATACAATTTTTAATTATTCTAAAAGATATATATAAAAAAATTAATATTATCATGATTGAAACCATTGATCCATATTCCTCTGAAATTATGGCAATAACATAGTCTGTATGTGCTTCCGGAACACTTTCCTTTAATATCCCTTCCCCCATTCCTTGACCTTTTAGTCCTCCTTGCCTTATTGCATTTAAAGCTGTTGAAGATTGAAATTTATCTCCTTGATTAGGATCAAAAAAAGTAAGAAGACGGTTAATAATATAGCCAAATTTTTCAGGCAATAAAAATAACAAGGAACTTAATAATATTATGAAAATAAAAAAAAATATTAAGATATATAACAAACTTACTCCTGAAATAAATACAGTGGCTAACCAACTACCTATTAATAAAATAGATTGCCCTAAATCTGGCTGATTAATTAATAAAATCAATATTGAGGATAAAAGAAGAAAGCTGAAAAGATATCTTATTTGAGAATTTTGTAATTTATCTAAAGTTAATATTTTAACAGTAGTTAATATAAAAAATGGTTTTAGTAATTCTATGGGTTGTAATCTAAAAAAATATAAATTCAGCCAACGCTTGGCTCCTTTTACCTCAATTCCAATTATTGGAACTAACACTAAAAAAAAAAGAGAGATAACAAATAGTGGTACAATCATTCTCTTTAACAATGAAGTTTCAATGATAGAAAGAGTGAACATTATTGTTAAAGCCAAAATTGTAAAACTTAAGTGTTTTGAAAAAAAAAAATAATAATCTTTATTTAAACGTTCGCCTGCTAATGTTGAGGTAGAAGAAAATGAAAAAAATAAACCAAGAAAAAAAAGAAGTAAAAAACTTAAAAAAATTTTTTTATCAATATTTCTCCAATAATTAATTAGCCTTAATTTATATATATTTTTTTGCATATAATTTACATAATCTTTTAAATTCATCACCTCTTTTTTCAAAATTTATAAATTGGTCGTAAGATGCAGCTGCAGGACTTAGTAAAATTGTATTATTTTTTTTATTAAATAATCTTATATCTCTTAAGATTTTTATTATTGAATCTTTTAAATATTTTGATACTGAAAAGTTTATTTTATTTTTAATTTGCTTCTTAAAATAATTAATATTGTTACCAATCAAATAACACTTGATTATATTTTTTTTAACTTCTCTCAAAACAATTTGATCATTTTCTTTCGGCAAACCACCTAATATCCAGTAAATATTTTTATTACTAGACAATGCATATTTAGCTGCCTGAAAAGATGTTGCTTTTGAGTCATTAATAAAAATGATATTTTTTCTTTTTAAAAAAAATTCATATCTATGTGGTAAACCTACGAATGATTTCATCGCTTTAATAAAATTTTTTTCACTTATTTTAAGTAGTTTAGAAAAAGCATAGGTGTGATTCATATTTTCATCATTAATAATAGATTTTAAATAATCATTTTCAATTTTATCTTTTATTTTTTTATAGTTTTTTATTTTTGGAATTATTAATTTGCTTATCAATCCTTTTTTTTTTAAAATTTTTTTAAAATTTTTATTAATTATTGCAAACTGTTTATTTTTTTGAAGATTAAATATTTTAAATTTTGAGTTCATATAATTTTTCATACTGCCATGCCAATCGAGGTGATCATTAGTAATATTCAGTAAAATTGCATAATCAGGACAAATAAATTTTGAGTGAGAAAGCTGAAATGATGAAGCCTCAATAACTATATAAGTATTTTTTTTAATTTTAAGGTCAAGTATTGGAGTTCCGATATTTCCACCTAGCAAAACTTTAAATTTATTTTTTTTAAGTAAATGAGTAATTAATTTACAAGTAGTTGATTTTCCATTTGTGCCAGTCACAACAATGCTTTTGAAATTTTTGTTTGTTAAATAAAGTAAATCAATATCTGTAATTATTTTTTTTTTAAATTTAATTAATTGATTCTTATTTTTTAAATTATTTAGACTTATTCCTGGACTTAAAATTATATAATCAACTTGATTTAAAGTGTTATTTAGATTTGCAGCTCTTTTGTTCTTAAATAAATCTTTTTTATTATCATCCCAAACTTTAAAATCTTTAATATCATTTTTTTTAAAAAATTTTACTACAGATTGTCCGGATAAACCTAAACCGTAAATGAGAAAAGATTGATTTTTGAATTTTGAGAAAGAAACCATCTTTTAACGTAATTTTAAGGTTGCAAGCCCAACTAAAGCTAAAATGATAGCTATGATCCAGAATCGAATTACTATGGTTGATTCTGCCCAACCTTTTTTTTCAAAATGGTGATGGATGGGTGCCATTTTAAAAATTCTTTTACCAGTTAACTTAAAAGAAACTACTTGTATGATAACTGAAACTGTTTCTAAAACAAACAATCCCCCAATGATCGCAAGTACAATTTCGTGCTTAACAATTATAGCGATCGCTGCTAGTGAGCCCCCTAAAGAAAGTGATCCAGTATCTCCCATAAAAATTTTAGCTGGTGGCGCATTGTACCAAAGAAAACCTAAACAAGCCCCTACAATTGAACCACAAAAAATTGAAAGTTCTCCAACATCAGGTATGTACTGAATTTGGAGATAATCAGAAAAAATTGTGTTACCAACAACATATGAAATTAATGTAAATGAGAGCGCTACTAACATTACTGGCACCGTAGCCAATCCATCTAGTCCATCAGTTAAGTTAACAGCATTTGATGCCCCTATAATTACAAATAAGCCAAATGGAATAAAAAAGATACCCATATGCCAAATTAAATTTTTAAAAAAAGGGAAATATAGGTCATACAAGTAAGCATGATCGGAAAACTTTATTAAAATAAATAAAGCCAAAAAGCTTATAATAAGTTGACCAGTAAACTTATATTTTGATTTAAGTCCTTGTGAGTTTTTTAATTTAATTTTTAATATATCATCAAGCAACCCAAGTCCTCCTAAACTTAATGAAACGAACATCAATGTCCAAACATAGATGTTAGTTAAATCTGCCCATAATAATGTGCTTGAAATAATTCCAACTATAATAATTACACCACCCATAGTTGGAGTACCTGATTTTTTAATAATATGATCTATAGGTCCATCTTGTCTTATTGGACCAGTTATCATTTTTTCTGAAAAAACTTTTATTAATGGGCCACCGATAATAAAGACAACTACAAGGGAAGTGATTACAGATAAGCCAGTACGAAATGTTAAATATTTGAATACATTTAAAAATGAATATTGGTCAACAAGTGAAACTAATAAATTAAATAACATTTAAAATCCTTTAATCATTTTTTTGCTAAAATTGTTTAAACCTGTTGCATTAGAACCTTTTATCATGAGATAGTCATTATTAGATATTACGTCTTTTAAAATAAGATCTATATCATCATCGTTTTGAAAAATGTTACCTCGTTTACTTTTATTCAGATTTTTGTAGGTGAAAAGAGTTTTTTTTCCTTTTATGAAGACTTTATCTATATCTGAACTGTTAATAACTTTAGATAAATTTTTATGATACATTTCCGATTTACTTCCCAATTCAAGCATATCACCTAAAATCAAATATTTTTTATATTTCTCTTTTTTAATTAAATTAAAATTATTAATTGCATTTCTTACTGATAATGGATTTGCATTGTAACTTTCATCTATCAATTGAAATTTTTTATTATACCTTTTAACATGATGTCTTCTCCCTCTACCTTTTGTTGGTTCATAATTTTGAAAAATATTTTTTATGATCTCCGGGTTTAGCTTTAATTCTTCTAAAAGCGCTAAGGAAGCTAATAAGTTATAAATATTTATGTTTTTTGCGTATAAATTTAAATTTTTATTTTGTATTTTAACGACCATCTTAATTAGGTTTTTGCTTTTAGAGATCTTAACTGGGTGAACATCAGACTTTTTATTTTTTCCAAAAGTAACTATTTTTAACTTTCTAGATTTTGCTTTGCTTGCTAAATAGCTAAAGAATTTATCATCCCGATTTAGTATAATCGTCCCATCTTTTTTTATATTATCAACAATTTCCCCTTTTGCTTTTGCTATATCTTTAACATCTTTAAAATTTTCAATATGGGCCTCACCTATATTTGTGATAATTCCTATATGAGGTTGAATTAATTTAGAGAGATTTTTGATTTCACCGGCTTTACTCATTCCAACCTCAAAAATGCCAAATTTGTTATCAACATTTAAGTTTGATAAACTTATTGGAACACCAAAATGATTATTAAAAGATAAAGGTGAGGAATGAGTTTTTTCAAAATTTTGCAGTATATCCCGTATTAAATTTTTTAGAGATGTTTTTCCAGCGCTACCTGTAATTGCTATTATCTTAGCAGAGGAATATTTTCTCTTCAGTTCAGCAAAATTATTTAAAAATGAAATTTCATTTTTAACTTTAATAGTTTTTTTTTTATACTTTTTAATAACTTTTGAAGAAACGATATATTTTGCGCCTTTTTTTAAAGCATCAAATATAAATTTTTTCCCGTCTTTATTCTTTCCCTTAATCGTAAGAAACAAATTATTTTTTTTAACCAGTCGAGAGTCTGTCGCAA
>MDSY01067941.1_pt1 | contig 10928 bp, 12 predicted proteins | sample 811131 | NCBI WGS metagenome assembly MDSY01 (sample SAMN05326643, study PRJNA326480) | marine metagenome | isolation source: seawater | place: Atlantic Ocean: South West | collected 2010
ACTCTAGTTCAAACCTTCAAGTTGCTTCAATTACTGGAACTGTTATAAGAATTTTAAATTATGGTCAAACTACAATTACTGCGAATCAAATTGCAAATAGTAATTATAGGTCAGGAAATATAAGTACTGTCTTTATTGTTAATGAAGCTATTATTCCAGATATTGATAATGATGGAATTGACGATGAAAATGACAACTGTATTATAAGCTTTAATCCATTCCAAGAGGATTACGATAATGACAACATCGGAGACATTTGTGATAATGATGATGATAATGATGGATATTTTGACTCAAACGACGAATTTCCATTAAATCCAAATGAATGGTCCGATTTTGATAATGACGGATTAGGAGATAATCAAGATAATGATGACGATAATGATAATTGGCCCGATGGCATAGAAATTAGTTGTAATACAAACCCACTTGATAATTCTAGTTATCCTTACGATTATGATGGAGACTTAATTCCAAATTGTGAAGATCAGGACGATGATAATGATGGATATCATGATAATCAGGATGAATTTCCAGAAAATGAACTCGAGTGGAAAGATAATGATCAAGATGGAATAGGAGATAATGAAGATCAGGATGACGATCAGGATGGATACACTGATAATGACGAATCAAGTTGTAAAAGTGACCCCTTAGACCCAGACTCAACACCTGATGACTTCGATCAAGATTTTATACCAAATTGCACTGATTTAGACAACGATAACGATGGTTGTTTAGATAATGTAGATACTTTCCCACTTGATTACTATGAATGCCTTGACAGTGATAATGATGGAATAGGAGATAATGCTGATAATGATGATGATGATGATGGAGTTTCTGATTTACAAGATGCATTTCCATATGATCCAACTGAGCAAAAAGATACTGATGGAGATGGAATTGGGGACAACTCTGACAAGGATTATAATTCAGATGGATTACCTGATGATGTTCTTTTCCCAAGTCAATTTTTTTCACCTAATGGTGATGGAATCAATGATACATGGAAAGTTGTTAATACTGACTTTTTTCCAAACTGTGAGGTATGGATTTATACCCGTTCTGGAGAGTTGATTTACAATAAAAAGGGTTATGCTAATGATTGGACTGGATTACTAAACGGTGAACCTCTTCCTGAGGTATCATATGTTTACATGTTAGATACAGATGGAGATGGTAATATAGATTTAAAAGGGTGGGTTTACTTAACTAGATAAAAATGAAAAAACTCATATACATTGTTTTTTTATTTCCATTTGTGATTTACTCACAACAAGAGTCATATTTCAGCCTTTATAATTACAATATGCAATTAATAAATCCAGCATACACTGGAGCTGAATCGGATTTATTATTTTCTTTTATTAACCGCTCACAGTGGGAATCATTAGATGACTCTCCCAAAACAATGGCATTTTCTTTTTCATCAAAGAGGAAAAAGAATGTAGGACTTGGACTTTCTGTTGTTTCTGATAAGGTTTTTGTAGAAAGTCAAACTTTTGCCTATGCAGATTTCTCATACTTGCTTGATATGGGGGAAACCAAAATATTTCTTGGACTAAAAGTGGGAGGTGATTTCTACAGAGCAGGTTCATTAGATTTAGAAGACTATAATTCAACTATTGATCCTGCTCAAAGGGAATTAAGTAGATTTAATCCTAATGTTGGTGCAGGTGTATACATAAAAAATAAATTTTATTGGTTTTCTTTTTCTATACCAAGACTCTTTAATATAAAAAGGAACGAAGACTTAAATCTTGGTGCAAAGGATAGGGTTCACTCATATATTGGGGCTGGTTTTGAATTACCAGTAAGTAAAAGTTTGATATTCAAGCCGATGATAATGTTAAGAAAAGTTAAGTCGCTTCCCTTAAGTAAAGATATCGGGGGCTTTTTGAGTCTTTCAAATAAATTTGATTTAGGAATATCTCATAGGTCTAGCTCTTCATTTTCAGCAATGATATTGGTTAAAATTTCCAAAAGTTTTGATATTGGTTATGCCTATGAGACGCCAACGAATACCTCACTTTTAAATCAGAGTATTAAAACAAATGAATTCTTTTTAAGGATTAAATTAAATAAAAACGAGAAAGAAGATTTACCAGGAATTCAATAAATTCACCTTTGTTAAATTCAAACCACTGACCTCTTGTAATTCTATCACCTTTTAAGGCTAAAAAAGTCCAAGTCACCCACCAAAAAAACAAAACCCTGAAAACATTGATCTATCGAGGTTAAATATTGTAGTCGAAGGGACTCGAACTCTTTTAGTCATATTTATCTGGGTTTAAATCTGGGTTTTGATTTACAAAATCATTCCATTGAGGATCAATTTTTACAGGCTTTATCTTTTTCACCTCCTTATTCAAATTCAAATAGTAGTCATCAATTGCTTCACCCTTCCCAATTAAACCTATCTCAAACCACTTTTCATCCTCAATTGAAATAGTGCACTTTAATCCTATATCTGAGGATTTCTTTTTCCACTCCTCATACTTGTTGTGATCTGGAAATAAGATAACGTCATAGCCTCTTAAGCACCCATACTTCTTTTGGTTTAGTCCGTTTGAACCTCCAGATGCGATCCAAGTAAAATAAGGATTACACTTACTCAAGATATACAAGCCGCTTTCTCACTTTATACAACGGCCACAGGATTATCAATTTGAATAAGGTGTTCCCCCAAAAAGTACTGTTTAAGTGAATAAACGGTTGCATAAGATTGAACCCAACTGGGATGGCTGATTCGCTTTCCAGAGTCAGGATTATATTCCATAATCTAAATAAACCTATGTTGATGATGGGTTAAAAACATAAAACACTCTAAAAAATGATTGATTAACTTCTGTTAGATTTAACAGAAGTTATTTTATTAATGAGATTTCCTATAACTAATAAAATACTTTTTACAAAAACCCCAATTGAAGATTTTTATATATATCTGTTTTTTTAAATATTTGAATTGTATTTTTGAAATTAAAAATTCAATTTGTACACGTTTAAAGAGTTATTAAAATTTAAATTATCAGAATCTTCTGTTTATAATAAATCAAACATATCTCTATTATCTGATCAGTCATGTCAATTTTTGACTAAAACTATTTCAGGATATGGCATTAAGAATTTATTTGATCTTTCTATTTGGGAAGCTCCAATTGATCAAATTGATAATCAAATATTAAATCCTCGATCAGAATTTAATAATAACAATTTTGATATAACTATTGTTTTTGAGTCATCTCATTCACTTTTAAAAAAATATAATTCATTTCATAATAAAGAAAATTTCTCTGAAGAACAGTTTATACGATTTAAAAAATTAATTGAAGAACTACTCCGTTCGAATAAAACAAAAGTCATATTATTTAATTTTTACGAATTAAATGATCAAGTTTTTGGAAACTTTTCATCGAAAACTAAAAATTCATTTATTTATCAATTAAGAAGGTTGAACTTTTTGATTAGTGAATTCACTTCAACAATCAGTCGGATTTCTATATTAGACATATCCTCAATACAGAACAGAATAGGATCAAAAAACATCTTTGATTCATCACTTTATGTGAATTATGGGATGGTTTTACATTTAGATTCCCTGCCTTTTATTTCAAAGAATATTGTAGACATAATATCATCCTTTAATTCAATATTTAAAAAATGTTTAATATTAGATTTGGACAATACTTTGTGGGGAGGAATTATTGGTGATGATGGTATTGAGAACATTAAATTAGGAAATCTTGGAATTGGAAAATCATTTGTTGATTTTCAATATTGGATAAAGAAATTAAAGGAGAGAGGTATAATAATTTGTGTCTGTTCAAAAAATAATGAAGACGTATCGAAAAACGTATTTAACAATCATCCGGATATGGTTATCTCATTAAATGATATATCTTTATTTGTATCGAATTGGAATTCTAAAGTTGATAATATCAAGAATATTCAAAAGACTTTAAATATTGGTTTTGATTCAATTGTATTTATAGACGATAATCCTTATGAAAGAAATTCTGTTAAAGACAATATACCATTTATAACTGTCCCTGATTTACCAAAAGACCCAACTAATTATGTGTCTTTTTTAAGTGATCAAAATCTTTTTGAGACAGTTACATCTTCAAATATTGATAAAGACAGAACCAAACTTTATCAAACAGAATATGAGAGGGTAAAATCAAGAGATAATTTCACTGATTTATCAGATTACATGATAAATCTAAATATGAAATCTAAAGTTGAATTATTAAATTCATTTAATATACCAAGGGTTTCTCAATTATCACAAAGATCAAATCAGTTTAATTTGAGAACTATTCGATATGAAGATGATGATTTAATTCAAATCATGAATTCAAATGACTCGTATGGATTGGTCTTTGATTTAAAAGATAAGTTTGGAGACCATGGAATTATAAGTTTCTTAATTTTAAAAAAGACTTCAATCGATGAAGTTTTTATTGAGAATTGGGCAATGAGTTGCAGAGTTTTAGAGAGAGGAATGGAGAATTTCATTATAAACTATCTTCTTGAGTTTTGTAAATCTCATAATATTGAGTTGATTTCGTCTGAGTATTTAGAAACCCCCAAAAATTTTATAGTAAAAAAATTATATACAAAATTAGGATTTGAATTTATTGAAAATAAATATTCATTAAGTTGTATTAATCAAAAGAAATTAAATACTAAAATAAAATTGGATGATAGAAAGAAATGAGATTTTAAAAAAAATCAATGAGGTTTTTATAGATGTTCTTGAAGAAGAAGTATCTATAAAGGAAGAATATTCTTCTGATGACGTTGATGGATGGGATTCATTAACACATATAATATTGATTGTAGAGACAGAGAAAAAATTTAATATTAAATTTCTTTCAAGTGAAATTATATCTTGGGAAAACGTTGGGAAAATGATTGACTGTATTGAAGAAAAATTAAAATAAATGATTGTTAAAGAAGGAACAACTTTTAATCACAAATTTAAAGTAACTAAAGAAACTTCTGATTTGTTTATTAATCTTTCTCAAGACAGAAATCCACTCCATGTTGATAATAATTTCTCAATTTCAAAAGGGTTTAAGTCTAAAGTTACTCATGGTAACATTCAAAATTGTTTTCTATCTTATTTTGTTGGAGAAATATTTCCGATTAAGGAAGTTATGATTTTATCTCAATCAATAAGATTCAAGAATCCTGTCTATGAAAATGATACATTAACCTTTGAATCAAAAGTTATTAATTATGTAGAATCAGTGAAAGTTTTTGAATTTAATTTTAAATTCAAAAACTCAATTAGTATTGTTTCACAAGGATCATTAATGATAAAAATTATTTAATGAAAGTTTTAATTACAGGTGGATCTTCAGGTCTGGGTAAGAGTATTTTAGAAATAATATCTTTATCACATGAAGTTTATTTTACATATAATAATTCTATAAAATCCGCGAATGAAATAACTGATAAGTTTAAAAATTCATTTTCGGACAAGTGTGATTTTACTAATGAAATAGAATTAAAAGATTTCTTAAATAAGGTTAAGAATATAGACTTTGATGTATTGATTAACAACTATTATTCAGGTAATTTTTTAGGAAAACATTTTTCAAATACTGATTCCTCGGATTTCTTGGATGTTTATAAAAATAATATAATACCAGTTATTGATATTACCCAAGTTTTATTGAAAACATTTAAAAAGAAAAAGAAAGGTCTGATTATTTCTATCTCCAGTGAATCAATATCAAATCCTCCCATTGGATCTGGTTTATATTCAACTGTAAAATCAGTAATTGAACAATTATCAAAAATTTGGAATTCAGAAAACAAAAAATTTGGAATAATTTCTAAAATTATTTCTCCATCTTTTATGAGAACAAACTTAACATCAGAAATTGATGAAAGAATAATCGAAATGTACTTTGAAAATATTTCGAATCGTGATGAAATTAAAAACATCTCAAGTGAAATTATGAAAATCATAAACAATCATAAAGTCTGAATTTAATTATGATTTTGATAGACAAAGAATTGTTAAATACAATTAATGAAGAAGTAAAAACAATAGTTAATAATATTGGACACAACAATGTTTTGATTCATTCAGACATCAAACATTTGTTTTTGTTTGAGTTTAATTCTAAAACTGATCTTCTAGAAAAACATTTGAGAAATATTAATGAGATATTTTCTAATTTTAATATTTGGATGCCAACATTTAACTATGATTTCACAAAAAAAGGTGTATATAATATAGAAAATGATAAATCTCAAGTAGGTGTGCTAAATAATTATTTTAGATCTATTTGTGATTGGAGAACCACAACTCCAGTATTTAATTTTTGTGGTAACGGTAATTACCCAATTGAAGAAATTTATCCTTTAAAGGAAATAAACCCTTTTATATATGGTTCTGAATTTCATTATTTATATAGAAGTGATTCTATCCATTGTCACTACGGGTCTGATTTTAGTAATTCGACATTAATACATTACGTTGAGAATATCTCAAAAAAACTCTTATACAGATATTCTAAAATTTTTAATGGTGTTGTTTATCAAAATGGGATTACAACAAAAGTTTTCTTGGATTATCACGTCACCCCTTTGAATCCTCGTGTGGAATATGATTGGAAAAAAATACAATCGGATTTGATTAATAATAAACTTATGCATACGTTTTATATATTTGACAGCATAAATTATATAAATTTATTTTCAATAAAAAATGTTGTAGATTTTTGGGTTGATAACCTTCAAATTGATCCTTTTTATTTTTTGGAAGAAGACTCAAAAAATTGGATAATCCCAAAAATAGAAGAAATGGGGAGAGGTTTCGAATTAAACGATTTTGAATAATGAAAAATTAAAATAAATTATGTACAATGATTATTTAAACAAAAGAAAGTCTATTGATGTCAATTGGGAGAAAATAGATCAGTGGCCACTTTATGTTGGCATTTATAATTTGGCAAGGTCAATCCATAATCAAGACCTTATCAGAGAAAGTATTGATACACCTGGACATATTGTAGAATTTGGTTCTTGGAGAGGTTCTAATGTTCTTTTGATGGCTAAAACATTATCGATATTTGCTCCTTTTTCTCAAAAAAAAATTATTTCATTTGACCTGTTTTCAAGTGGTCTTGATTTTTTTGACAAAAAAGATGGAGATAGTACTCAGTTCAAAGGGAAATACGATGGTGATTTTCAACATTTAAATGAAATAATTGATTTGTTTCAATTAAATGACACTATAGAATTAGTAAAGGGTAATATATTAGATACATTACCTCACTTTATTAAGGAAAATAATCCCATTTTTTCCCTTGTATACATAGATACTGATCTTTACAAAACAACGGATTTAATTTTAAAAACTCTTCATGATAGATTATCAATAGGAGGAAAATTTGTTTTTGATGAGTGGAATTTTAAGGATTTTCCAGGTGAAACTCAGGGAGTAAAAGAATTTTTAGAAAAAAAAGGTGATTGTTATGATATGATTAGTGTTAAAAACTCGAAACAACCTTCTTTAATATTAAAAAAAGTAAAAAATTAAATCAAACTTATTACGACAATAAATAATTGAGATGATAATCTAATTCCATTCTGAAGAATTATTATTTAATTATAAAAAATAATTTACTTCAAATTTTATAAAACAAGGAGAAATTTTTTATTAAATGGTTATAAATTTATTAAAGTTTTGTGAGGATCTATACAAGATTCCAAGAAGTTTAACTGGAAAAGGGGTTGTTAAGACTTTAGAGTACATTCAAGAAATTATTCCTTTAGAAATAAAACAAGTAAAGTCAGGAACTGAAGTTTTTGATTGGACAGTTCCACCAGAATGGAATATAAGGGATGGTTATGTGATTGAGGTTAATACTGGTCTAAAAGTTATTGATTTTAAGTCTCATAATCTTCATGTTGTTGGATATTCTGAACCGATTGAGGATGAAATATCTTTTGAAGAACTTGAGAAAAATTTATATTTCATAAAAGACCAACCTGATGCTATTCCTTACATTACTTCTTACTATTCAAAAAGATGGGGTTTTTGCTTAAGTTTCAATGAATTTCAAAAGTTAGATAGAAATTCAAGGTTTAAAGTTTTCATAGATTCAGAATATAGAGAAGATGGTTATTTATCCTATGGAGAGTTGCTGATTAAAGGAGAGGTTGATGAAGAAATTTTCTTCTCATCTTATGTGTGTCATCCTCAAATGGTTAATAATGAACTTTCAGGACCATCTGTTTTGACCGGTATTGCAGATTCTTTATTAAAAAAAGATAATTATTATAGTTACAGATTTGTATTAATTCCTGAAACTATAGGATCAATAGTTTATTTAAGTGAAAATTTAGATGTTCTAAAAAGGAATGTTATAGGGGGTTATAATATTTCGTGTGTTGGAGATGAAAGAAGTTGGGGGTTAGTTCCTTCAAGGTATGGGAATAATCTTTCAGATAAGATTGCAGAACACACCTTAAAAAATCACTATCCAAATTTTATCAAATATTCATGGTTAGATAGAGGTAGTGACGAGAGACAATATTGTTCTCCTGGAGTAGATTTACCAATCTCATCAATCACAAGAACTAAATTCGGTGAATATCCTGAATATCACACTTCTCTTGATAATTTTAATGTTGTAACTAAAAAAGGATTAAATGATAGTTTGGTATTATATTTAGAGTGTATAGATATATTTGAAAAAAATAGATTTTATCCTAAGGTCAAAGTATTTTGTGAACCTCAGTTAGGAAAAAGAGGTTTATATCCGAATATTTCCACAAAAGAGTCTGGAAAAACTGTGAAAAATATGATGAACTTTATTTCATATTGTGATGGGTCTAATTCAATTTTAGAGATATCTGAGATTTGTGGAATTCCTTTTGAAGAATCTTTCGGTTATTATATGAAAATGAAAGAAAACGGATTAATGGAATGATTTCAAATCATACCCCACAAAACTCCTACCCAACTTATCACAAACCCTACAAGTAGTTTCACTTCCCATAAAAGGGTCTACATCGGTTTCCATCTACTTTCTAATATTTTATATTAATTACTTTATTCTAATTCGATTAATAATCTTGACCTGCAATAACCCGAAACAGATAAATTATCTGACAATGCCAAAGCAATTAATTTCTGTTTATCCGAAGGATTAATTCTCAAATTAATTATCTCATCTAAATATTCCATGCGTTGGGTTTTTATATATAACAGATAAAGCTAGGCTTTGTTATAGACTAATCATAGGGTGTGTTACATACGGATGCATACTGCTGTATATGTGTTACATAAATCTTGAATAAGGTTCGTGAATTTATGATTGAAATTGAATTAGAGGTGCATATAAAGAATTAATAAATATTAACTTTTGAATTATATCATCAGCATATCCTCTTCACTAAGTTTAGGGGGAAAACACGGAGTAGAGATATTGTAGAGTTTCTTATATTAGTAACTTATAAATCATAAATCAATTAAAAAAATGAGAGAATGGTTTAAAAAACATCTGGGTTGGCTGGGTTTTGGTATTTGGATGACTTGCACTTTACTCTTTGCTTTAGATAAATTTATGATTAAAAACACAATCCCAATAAATGAGGAATTATTAATGATTGGATTTTTAATTATGGGAGGAACTTCATCAATTCAAGGCATTTTTAACGATAAATATTTCACAAAATATTCAGATAAAGTTAAAAATGGAATTATTGTATTTATTGCTACTACTTCAATTGGGATGTCTTATTTTTTAATTTCATAACCCCCCCCTCCTAAGCATAAATACTACTTAATCTTCATTTAATTAATAACATCAATGTCATCTTCTGTAAGTTCTGGTCTTCACGCAAAGTGGGGGCTTTTTTTAATTATAAAAGTCATATCAGCATTCTATTTTCTTTGTCGATTAACACCAGAAAAAACGGTTAAATCTCCAAAAAACGTCAGATAATGAAAACATGCTTTGAAAACAGTTTTGTAAATTGTATTGATAATTAGATATTATGAAAAAGTTCGTTCTTATTTTACTATTAGTTCCTCTGGTTTCTTTTGGGCAAAAATGGTCATCTGTTGATGTAGTTGATAGGTATGGAGATAAAACTGGAAAATTTGTTAATCAAATCGTTTTGAAACAATTTAAATGAGAACTTTTTTCTTGTCTCTTTCAGGTATTTTTTTTATTTGCTGTAGTGGTTGCAATAGTAAAGAGGTTATGACCTTAAATGTGGGAAAATCCATACATATAACTAAAGAGAGAAATAGACTCAAGTTTATCGTTGACAATTTGTATCCCTCTGGTTTAAAAGTTTTGTACAAAAACGAAGAACTCTCGGGAACCATTAATTGGGAAGCTAGGCTGGGTTGGGGTGAAAAATATTATTTAGTTTATGCTGAAGGAAAACAGATGTTTTTAGCTCACACTAAAAAAGTTAAAGAAAATTTACATCACGTAATTATTTCTACAGAAAATAAATCTGGTGAGTTTAGTAAATATGAAGAAAGCATCCACTATTACTTAGGCATTTTTAATGAAAAAACAGGTGAGAAAATAATTCCAAAAGATTTTGGACTTGAAGATGACTTTAAAAGCTATTTGAATTACAATAAAAAAATTGAAGATGCACCTCTAAATGTGATTAATAATCTTAATCTTTTATCTATATTTTAATTTTAAGGTTAACTAAACATAAAAAACCCCACCGAAAGCAACTGCAAAAGTGAGGGATCTAAAGTATCATATCCACTTGACCTTTATTTACAAGCTTTAAAATCAGTTTTGTACATTGTGTTGATAAATTAGATATTATGAAAAAGCTACTTTTTTTTTTACTGTTAGTTCCTATGGTTTCTTTTGGGCAGACTAAGGATTCAATTAATCAGTACAAGGCTCTTCGCCTTAAAA
>MDSY01004002.1_pt1 | contig 10926 bp, 13 predicted proteins | sample 811131 | NCBI WGS metagenome assembly MDSY01 (sample SAMN05326643, study PRJNA326480) | marine metagenome | isolation source: seawater | place: Atlantic Ocean: South West | collected 2010
CAGGAAAGCAGTGAAGACAAAATAGCTGGGCTGGATTGGCAGAGAGTCAGCGCATCCTTTTGAAGGCGTTTTCAATGTCTATCTCGATCTCTCCGCAAAACATGTTCATGTCGTCGACAACTCTCTTGCCGTTGGGGTGGTACCGACGTTCTGATGTCTCCCTTATCCAATGGAGCAGAACGGGCCTGGTTGTCCTTACAAAAGCGCGCACAGACGTCCATCGCCGCCTAGCCCACACTCGTCTGTACTCCTGTATGACTGCCTTCGCTTTTTCGCCGGCAAGAAACTCCTTGTGCTCTCGCATGCTCTTATCTGTCCACGTCTTGGTCACGCGGTCCAAGACAAGATCAGGGCCAAATGATTCCTCTGTGCCCACGAACATTCCACTTCCATTTTGCACCTCGCTCATGTCCCATTTTGTCAGGTCAGAAAGCAGTGAGGTTCTCCTGAACATGTCGTTCGTGTTTGTCACCTTGCTCATGTTCCAGAGGGACAGATCGGCCGTGAAGTCAGTGGCTTCGTCGAACATCTGACACGTGCTCGTCACACTGCTCACATCCCACTGAGACAGATCGGAAGTGAACAGGCATGCTTTGTGAAACATCCTACTCATGTCGGTGACATTTGGCGTTTTCCAGAGCGACAGATCGGACTCGAACTCTGAGGCGTGTTGGAACATAGAGTGCATGTCAGTCACTCTTCTGACGTTCCAAAGGGACAGGTCGGACTTGAACTGGTGTGCCTTGCAAAACATCCCACGCATGGTAACCACGTTGCTCACGTCCCACTTCGAAATGTTCCACATGGACACTGTCGACCCTTGGAACATTGTGTCCATTTCCGTCACTTTTGATGTGTCCCACGACGAAAGATCAATCCGCTTGCGCTTGTCCCTAAAGCTCTGAGTGCATTTGAGATCCTTAAACATACTGCCCATGTTGGTCACACAGCTTGTGTTCCAGTCTGACAAGTCCGATTTAAATCCATCGGCGGAGTCGAACATGTTGCTCATGTCTGTCACTTTGTCCGTCTTCCACCGTTCGAGCCCAGTCAAAGAGGCCATGTTGGTACCCATGAACATGCCTTGCATGGACACCACGTTGCTTACGTCCCACTTGGAAAGGTCAAACGGAAGGTTTTTGCAGTGTGTGAACATGAAACGCATCTTCGTGACAGAGCTGGTGTCCCAGCACGAAATGTCAGGCTGAACCATTCCGACATTCAACCTGTCGGGGCTGTCCAGTATTCTTATCGAGTTGAAAGAGTGCGTCATGACAGTGACTTGACTAGTGTCCCACTCATCGATCGGGCCAAACGTTGGGTGGTTCAGTGTCCCATTCTTCATACACCATGTGAAAGCGAACGCCAGTGTCTCGTTGGTGAGAGGTGGCCACTCGTAGTGATGCTTTCCCTTGCACTCAACCTTGCGCCTTCTTCTCAGCGTCGGTCGTGGCGACTCAGGCCGGTTCTTTCTCTTGCTTGTCGACGGACCGTTGCCGTCCACAGCATCTTCGTGTGCCATGCGTGCGTTCGGAGTGTGTGTCCCGAACATTTCGCTGCGAAGTTTCAGCCCTCCCCCCCCTCCTAAAAAATACACAAAGAAACACTCACAATCTCGCGCTGAAGGAGATGAAAACGATCCAAAGCGGCCACGAACACAAGCTGCCTCGGCACTCACCCCAGCCGTTCGCGACCGCGCTGCAAACGTCACACCTCCTGTCCGTTTCACTGGCACCTGTCTTCCGCACGCAAGCACAGCCGCTTGTTCAGGAACACGTGGTCGCCCAGACGAAAGACGACTCCCAGGTCGCGAAACCCTCTCTTCCTCAGGAAAAGAGTGACCTCCTTCGAGGTGACCTCGGTCACGACGACACCCACGAGCGTGCGACGAAAGTCGATGGTGCGGAGGACCGCGAGCTCGTTCCCTTCCACGTCGATGGACAGGAAGTCGACGCTCGAGAAATTGTGCTGCGCGAACAGCCTGGCGAAGGACTCGATCGGGAGCATGTCGCGCGCGACGCGCAGCCCCGGACTCCTCGCGGCGAACCGCTTGGCCCGAGCGAACGAGGTGATCTCGTGGTTGCCGCCGTGCTCCGATCCCTCGACGCCGCTCAAGCCTGTTTCCCAGTCTCTGGCCGTCTGGGCCTTCTCCTCCCCAGGCTCGCGGTAGAAGGAGAGGAACGGCACGCGGGATGGGGAGCCGCGCTCGCTGGAGCCCACCAGCGCGTTGACGTTCACGCAGTCGGGGCGGTTCTGCTGGAGGCGTCGAAACACCTGTGGGTTCGCCTCGACGCACATTCCGCGCCAGCCCAGGTGGCGCTCGAAAAACCATGAGTTGGACATGTGGAGCCCGTCGTTCGCGCCGATCTCGACGAACGTGCCGCTGCCGACCAGCTTGAGGGGCGCCGTGCACGCGCAGCTGCGTTGGCTGCTCGGTCTCGCCCAGACGTCGCAGCCGTCGGGCGCCATGAAGTCGCGCTGCCAGTTGTCGAGCCGCCCGCCGAAGAGCGTGAAGACGAACTGGTCGATCGGGTCGTCGCGGATCGACTGGAAGTTGCAGCGCGGCCAGGTGCGAGTGGACCTCGTCGCGTCGTCGAAGAACGACGCGCCGGCGTCGAGCTGCAACTGCATCACAATCTCCTGAATCGAGTCCATTGCGTTTGGTGTGCGTGTGTTTTGTGTGTTTCGATTTTGTGTGTTGTGTGTTGGTTTGCGTGTGACGCCCACACAAACATTCATTGTTTGAAACGTTTGCAAAGAACTCACGTTTCAGATTCCACAGTTGCAATGCAGACACATCAAGACTTGATTGTGTCCTGCGTCAGGTGCTCCCTATCCCATGTGATCCCAGAACGACCGGTCGTGGCAGAAGATGGCCACGTTTACGAGCTTCATGAGTTTGAGAGGTGGTTTGAAGGCCAAGCGCGGAACGGTGTTGTCACGTCTCCAGTCACAGGAGAGGAGATTGGCAGCTACACAGCAAGGGCTGTCTGGGCGGAGAGGATCATCGTAAAGCTGCACATCCACAATGTCCGGTTTGAAGCCACTTCCGCAGCCTGAGTCGTTTCTAAAGTCTGTGACGACTCCTGACAAAGGGATCCCAGTGCTCCTGTACAATGCTACGAAAATCATCATCATCCATAATGGTGCCGTAACTGGGTCTGTTCTTTCCAAGTTCGTTCGCGCGTTTCTGTATCATTTCTTCAACCTCCATCGCCTTCTCCTTAATCTCGAGTTCGTGTGTCTTCAGCTCTCCATTTGACGTTCGCTTCAGGTCCTTTGCAAGATATTGACGGTCGAGACTTGGGTGTTCGATCGCACGAACATCCATTTCCATGGTCTCGAGCCACGACACGTCAATCTCAGTACCATCTGCAATACCCAGAAGGTACTCCTTAATGCCGCCGTACAACTGGACAAGTCTGTCTGTGATCTTGTCCCATGTCTCAACTCTGCTACTACCTTGCCACGCGTTGTCTTGGATTTTGTTGTCGGCATCGACAACATGCAGACGAAAGTCGAAGTGGGGGGCATATGGAGCGTACCACAGAAAGCATTTCATTCCGAATTCAAAATTCTTGGTAGTTGAAATGAGTATCGACAGTTTGTTGAGTTTCATTTCGAACACGCCCCGTGTGAACACAATGACTTCTTTCCTTACCATCTCTTTCTCAAACTCTGTAAGCTTAGGAATCAATGCGATGAGCGCATTTTTGTATTGCATGTTCGTGCCCGCCACAATCCGAAGTGCCAAGTCCCTTGCATCGGTCGTCAAGTCAAAAACACTCCCAGAAAGTCCTGCAACAAGTAATCTAGAAAGTGGCTGGTGGTGCTGGACATGCCTATACAAATCATTCACAACTTCAGTTATTGTCCTTTTTTGCCTCACACTTAGCGTCTTGGCCCGTTTCGTGCTGGGCTCGCACACCTCCCCACCATCAAGTGCGCGTTTGTCAGCTGCTGGACCATTCAATGCACAGCAGCCGTCGAGTGCGAGCAGCGGAAATGCGGGTTGGCTCGGGCCAACGCTCAGCTCTGCTTGCAGTGCGATGGCCAGACGAGTCGGCGTCAGGCGGCGCGAGCTCATGTCGATCCTTTAGAAGAGGAGGCTCTCAACCGATTAGCAAATCCTCCTTGCTTATGCATGTGTGAGCATGTCGCTGCGACGTGTCGTGAGGCCATGCAGACGTTCGGGAATTCAACTTTTCGCTTTTTCTCTTGATGTGCTGAATGTCGACGTGCAGCCCATCTCGAGACAGCGCTGTCGAGAGGCGCCATAGCGCTCCACGCGCTCGTTGAATATCCGCAGCGCCTCCTCGTACACCTGCTCGTCCTCCTCGTCGCGCAAAGCATTCGGCGTGCGGCGAATGTGCTTCACCTGCTCGCGCGCGTGCTCGCACTGGGCTCTCGACGGCGCTCGTCGTGAAGTTGGCGCGGCACAGCCGTCACGGCTCGGACGCACGTTGCGCATCTCGACGGGAAGACAGCGCGTGCCAAAGGAGGGAAACTGAAGGTGCCACAGGCATATGGACGTGTCCCACTGCTCTGTGATCCCCACGAACCGCATCCGACGCAGCGCTTTCAGCGCGGTGCTTGTCGCGTTCAGTGTGCGAATATTTTTTCCTAAAGACCCAAAACTTCGCTCGAAAGCGTGACACGTCACGGAAAATCGCACGGGACGCACGCCAGCACGTCTGCACATCAGAGGCGTCCACGCCTTCCGAGCATGCCCATCTTCAGCAGCGCGCGTTGGCTTGAGGAGCTCACTGGAACGCTTCGAAGTGTGCTCGAGGAGGTTGAGCGCATACCAAAGATACAGGATGCTGTGTATCTTGCCATTGGAAACCATCTGATGGCCGCACACAACATGGCAATCCGTGGCCACGTGGAGTACACACGCGCAAATGCTGAGCAGACGCGTTCTCCTGACGATCAAACGCACTTGCGTCCAAGCCTCTACGATCGGACTCTGTCTTCCTTCTTGAATTCGGTGGCCTCCTTGCAGATTGTCTGGAATCGGGCTGGTTGGATGTCTGCATATCTAACGCTCTACATGGTTTGCATGTTTTTCATCTCGCTGCTCTTGGACGATGACATCAGTGCTTTTGCTGGGGAAATGCTGGGGAAAATGGTGTTCTGGACATCCATGTGTTTCACCCTCGCGGTGTACACTCCAGCTGAGCTCTTCAGGCACATTTTGACCAGCGTTGCTGCGCGCGCGCTTACACTCCTGTCGTATGGTTTGCAGATCATCGCCGTTGGAACACTGTACACTGTGCTCGGCTGCGCACAGATCGTCATCAGTCCGACTCTGCTTCTTTCGCACTTGATGATGCCCTACTCCCCTGTCTTCTTGAACCAGTTCCTCAACCATTCCAGCTTGACAGACCCATACATGGATGTGGGCACGCTGTTCGAGCACAGAAAGTTGGAACCTTGATCGTGGCCAGAACCACAGTTGAAGACCCCACTCCGCTGGGAGAGGACTGACACGCTCTCTGTGCTTTTCCGAACACGAGCCGTCAGATGATCAATCCGCAAACATTCCGAGTTCACGTCCCAGCTCAACTGGGCCACTGTGCTGTTTCGTCTGAGCACCATGAGTTTGAGCACGAGAGCGTGGGAACTCGAGAAGTGCCTGCACGTCAACTAGAGACATGTTCAGAACGCCAGAGAGACAGTCCTGGACACCGTACGACACCAGTATGTTCGTGCTTCGACGGTCGCGAACAGCGCTCATTGGGAACTGCACTCCTTCGCACACGTCCAGCCATGGACGCGATGGGTGGAAGCTCGGAGACGGCGTCACCGCGTGTAGAGCAGGCATGCAGAATTCACGAGATAAGCGAACGACCGAACGCATTTCCGACGAAAGAGTGAAGAACAGGTTGTAGTAGTTGTAGCCAAACTGCACACAGCACGTGACATGGTCGGGCGTGGTCAGGTGTGGTCAGGCGTGGTCAGGCGTGGTCGTGCATGCATATGTTTTTCGTGCTGGAGCTTTCGCACTGAGAATGGGTGCTCAGAGACACACGAAGTCTGATGTTTTCCGCGACGCTTGTCGCAGTCGGGTCCACCGTTTCCGGTCGACGTGTGGCGATGCCCAATTCCCAAAAACACCCCCCACTCCTCTATCCACAGGGGGTTCACGTTGTTGTGAATTTCAGTGTCTGTTCCGTTCATTTCAACCGGAGCAGCTTCCAAGGACCACGGCGTCCCAGGACGCCACATGTCCGACTGGTGGTTGACGGTGTACACTCTTGTCACAACACCGCTGGACGAATGTGCTTTGTGGTGCGCAATGTCAACCAGCTCAAGCCATCCTCTCACGGGGTCCAAGGTCAGACCTCCGTTTCGAGTAGAAGTGAGGGGAGCCGGTGTTTGGGCCAGACGTGCAAACGTCGCACCGCCGTTGCGTACGGTGACGTTGAGCGGAGACACACCAAAACCGAAGCAGCGCTTCTTCCAAGGATGACGAGCTGCTATTCTGGCCACCGAGCACCGGCGCAGTTTCCCGCCTCTCGTGTGGCACGAGGCGGGTGTGTACACCGTGGCGTAGAGCCCTTCTGGCGTCAGCAGTAGACGTACGTCCTGCAGCGCGTAGCGGTGTGTCACCGACGCACACTCTGGTGCGTGGTGAAGTGGCGTTCGTGAGAGCACTTGGAGATCATCGTCGAGTATGACCAGGTCTGTCATGGACGAGCGGTTGCGTCCCACTACCTCTCCTCCGTCTCGGTCGCTTCCACCGACAGTGACAGAGACACCTTCTCTGGCACGTCTGCACTGAGGCATAACGTTTCGATTTGCGCTCGTGACTGACGTCGTTCCCACGTACTCTGCTGTGGGAAACACACCACGGATTCTTTTTCGCAGCTCGCTGAACGCGTCGAGGGAAGCCAGTCCTGTGTTGTAGCCTACTCCCAAAATTGGTTTGACGGAGCAGCTCTCAGCTTCAGCGCTCTCGTCCGCGAGTAAAGCTGCGCACTTAAGCACGCGCGGGCATGTGCGAGCCGTCGCTCCCACGCACGTGTCGTTTGCGGGGCAAACACCGTACTGGTAGCGCTGACCGTCCAGACCGCCTCTTCGGAGCCCGCCACACGCTCCCACAATGTACTGAGACTCGCTCCACCACATGTGCACTCTCCAACCCCTTCCCTAAACCAACTTTGGCCATCGCTAGCGACGGAGGTGGAGAGGAATCGCTGAAACAATCACGACACGCGTGCGGTTTGGAACGTCCGTTCGCTATCGATCGCCATCGATTGTCGATCCGTCGAGCACAGCAGAAACGTGCGCCATGAAGAGCTGGTGCTTGCTTCTCTGTCTGTGCAGCAGACCGCATTTGCTCAGAACTTACGAACGCTCGCTCGAATTCTGGGACAAGCGCAGCGAAAACGTTTACTTTGTCGACGGCTGCCGTTCATGGAACCTCAGAAGCCTCAGAATGAGTCAAATACCGTACACGCAAGTCGCTGCGCATGCTGTTGAAGGGAGCAATCTGAGTGTCCAGGAAACACTGGAGATACAGGCTTCGCTCAGCTACATGCCGCCGTCTTGTGAGTTCATTGTGAAGCTCACTGGAAAGTACATGGTCCCTGGCCTGGTCAAACAGATTGAGAAGCTTCCTCACGGAGCCTGGCTTGCTGTCCAGGCGCAACGCGGGCCCCTCCGACGCGGTTGGGCTAGTGAGGTTTTCGGAATGCGTCGCTCTCTTTGGGACATGTTCGTTGGGAGCATGCGAGACAGCAATCTCATCATGGAAAAGGGACTTTACTATACCATGAGATACGTTCAGAGCTTCCGTTCAGAGCGACTTGCGAGGTTTCCAAAGATGAAAACAGTACGCGTTGTCATGCGAAGCGACGGTATCAACATGAGTTCGTTGTGAATCTCGTTGCGCTAGCGATCATCCCCTCCCACGAGATGGAGACTCCCAAGGGAAGGGATGAGCTTGATAACTGTTGTGCTGGTTCACTGTCGTCGAAGCCTGGTTCACGTGTCGCATGCGCTTCGTAACATCACTGTTTCCGACATTTTTATATACTCTCGCTGTGGTGTGTTTCCGGATTACTCTGGACCTGGCGTGCGTCACATATTCAACACCACAAACATTTGTTCGTGTGACTACGCGTACGTGAAGCACATTGCACGTCATGGGTTGGAAGGAACAACTCTTTTTCTGAAAGACACGTACGGTGTGAAACCGCATCAACAAACTGCAGTGGTAGTCCCTGTCAAGAAAACAGTCCAGAGCAAGGAGAACTTCTCTTGCAACCTCTACGTACGTGAGTTCCGATCATCGCTTGTCTGGCACAATGCTACGAAGCTCACTTGCTTCAGAATGAAGAGCTACAAAGGAAAGAACATGACCACACCAACGTCAATGAGTCTGGGGGTGCGAACAGTTGACTCGAACCCATGCAAAACACGCCATTTCTACGCACTCTCCCTCGAACCATGCACTTCTGCCCTTTCGCCTCCTCACCTGCCCGTGCGCGTTTTGGCATGTTTTGTCTGCTTCTGCGTCTTCAACTTGAGCAGGAGTGGTGGCGATCGAACCCTGACATTTTTTCCACACATGCTTCATATATTCCAGTTTGCTACAATGGCATATTCGCTGTAAGAGCGTCAATACGTGTCCCAAACTACTTCGATAGGTTGGCAAATGACATGCGGTACGGCGAGCTCAACCACTTCATGGAACGGTCGTGGGCTATGCTATTTGTCAATCACAACCGAGCTTGGAGGACGTGCCGACCCGTTTCAATGCGTTCACACCACGCATGGTGGACTATGAGTATGCCAGGGGCGATGAAATGCAGCGCTAGGGGGGTCTAGATTTGGTTTTGGCCAGCCTCTGGCGTCGTAGGGAGGGTTCATTTGGTTTTAGCGGAAGCAACGTCGACCGGGCTTCATGCGGTCGCAATGTCTCAATGAACACATTCAGAAGCAAATGTGGCCATTCTTTTTCTGAATCCTCGTTTCCATGGGATTGGTGTTCCGTCGCCGAGGAGACCAGGAACCGCGTAGTGCAGTGACGACACAGCATGTGTGATCCACACGTCGTTGTAATAAAGGAGTGGCCGGCTCAAGTTGAAGACGCGGAAGTAGACAGAACATGCCAGAAACGCGCACATGCAAGTGAGCACGGGCACGAGTTTAAGCGGAGCGGGGTGGTGCTAGGAAGGGCATGAGGTGGGTTCCAGCTCGTTTGCGCCCTCGATTTCCCTTTCCTGTGCGAGTGTGTTCGCGGCCACTCGGCCAAGGAGGTTGTGTCGTGTTTTGTCGAGTTCGAATCAACAGTTCGTACTTAGCATCGAAACCACGGCGGAGCGACTCGTTGCGAAGCCAGATGATTCGATCAAACGCCTCTACGCCGTGCAATGCGTACGCAACCATGCTACGTATGTCGCAGAGTGCATCTGAACGCCGCGTCAGCTGACAAACCTTGCCGCTGGTGCCCGCGACAATTTCGCATCGACACGCTTTTGGACACGACCGCTGCACACCCGCCTCGAATGTCAGCCGCGCTACGTGACTGACTTTGTGCGTTGGTGGGGACTTGTCGCTCTCACCAATGGGGTTGTAGCCCAGGCGGACAATCTTCCATTCTTGCATTGCGACAAACCGGCGAAGACCCACGACTGCACTGTCGCTCGTGCTGGCATTGGGGAGCCATATATAGTCCGCCTCAAGGAGAAGAATGTGCCGTGTGCCTGGGAAGTTCCGGCGCACGAGAATAACTGCTTCTCCATGGCTGACAGCGTTGCGAATGCCATGCATCCACACAGAGTTGAGACCGTGTCGCTTGTCAACGGCATCTCCGTCGACTACGACGAACTGTGGGTGGCTATGACGCCAAGTGGTCTCCACTCCGTCACATGAACGACGGAAGCAAATGATGGCAAGCGCGTCAAAGAGGTTGGCGAGGAGAACTAGTGGTCGCGTCGGCGGCTGTGTCAACTGCAGGGGGGGTTTTTTGGTCTTATCCACCATTGAGTTGTAGCCAAGAGTATTTTGCGTCCTGTTTGACATCACAACACAAAATGTAGCGGGGCTTTAATCAACGAAAAAACACACACGCTCAAGCCTGGCCAAAACCAAGTGCTGGCCAAAACCAAATAAAGCCCCGCTGCACAACGCATGTGCACGTTTCCGGCTGTGCGAAATGACGAGAAATGAAAACACAAGTGAATGCATTCCCGCTCCAAAGGTGCCCGAAACGAAAGAACCTCTCGTATTCTGCACAAGAAAAATGTGTCGACACAAAGATCGACAGACTGTCGCGGGTACTATTATAACTGGCACGGGACGCGCGGGAACGTCCTTTCTCGTGGCAGTGCTGTCGACGTTGGGTATGCCCACTGGCTACCAAGGAAAGAAAGCGTTGAGTAAAATACAGAGCGTGCCTTGGCATGCAGGACTTGAGAGGAGTGTGTTGCCTTCGTGCATGTGTTTCCGACAAGGTCACAAAACACCGTGCTTGCACTTTGGTTCGGGACTTCAGATAATAAAGAGTCCACAGCTCGCTATACCAAACCAACATCAAATTTGGCTGTCGCCTCCTGTTAGTGGGGTTTCCAACGTTATTCTACCAGTCCGCAGTAGCTACGAAACTGGTGCTTCTCGCGTTGCCAACGGACATGGCTATGGAGGTCTGAACACTGGCGCGACGAATCTTGAGTCGCAGCAGCGTGTGGACGAGAGCATACTGGTCTCCTTGATTGTGGCGCTTGCAAAGGAGGACATCAACGTCACGTTGCTAAACTACCCGAAACACGTTCTGGACCCGAACTACAGCGCAAACAGACTCGACTGGCTTTTGCGTCGCTACGGCGTGACCAAGGACCAGTTCGTGAAAGCTCATCGGTCGACTGCGAACACAACGCTTGTGCACTCGAACATTCAGCCGCTCTAATTGTCGCA
>MDSY01018322.1_pt1 | contig 10924 bp, 12 predicted proteins | sample 811131 | NCBI WGS metagenome assembly MDSY01 (sample SAMN05326643, study PRJNA326480) | marine metagenome | isolation source: seawater | place: Atlantic Ocean: South West | collected 2010
CAACATGAAAAATATGATATTAAAATATGGGATGTTCCTTGGGGAGAAACTCCAAGAAATGCACTCGATAAAAATAACGAGAATCATAAAAAAATGTTAAATTGTATTTTAGAAACACCGGAAATAGATAGACAACCTGATGTTTATGTTGATATAAGAATACCAAATGAATTCCAACAATATGGTAAGTTTAACATAGGAATTACCGCCGGTATAGAAACTACGATTGTATCTCAAGCTTGGATAGAGGGTTGTAATAAAATGGATTTAATTATAGTTCCCTCAGAACACTCCAAAGACGGTTTTGTAAAGTGTGTTTATGACAAGGTTCAAAATTTACCAGATGGAAAACAACAAAAAATTGGTGAATTAAAATTAGAAAAACCAGTGGAAGTTTTATTTGAAGGAGCGGATGATAGTGTATTTAAACCAATTGATAATTCATCGTTAGATTTAGTGGATGACATTAAAGAGGACTTTTGTTTCTTACATGTAGGGTTGTGGGGTAAAGGTGGATTTGGAGAAGACAGAAAAGATATTTCAAAGTTGGTAAAGATATTTTACGAATCATTCGCTAATAAAAAAGAACAACCAGCTCTAATATTAAAAACCAATGGTGCTGGGTTTTCAGTGATTGACAGAGAGGAATGTTTAAATAAAATAAAACAAATTAAAGATTTGTTCCCATCGGATTGGAAGTTACCAAACATATACTTATTACATGGTTCTCTCTCTAATGAAGAGATGAATAAATTGTATAACCACCCAAAAGTTAAATCGTTTGTTTCATTTACTCATGGTGAGGGATTTGGTAGACCGATGTTAGAAGCCTCTATGGTTGGATTACCTGTCGTGTGTAGTGGGTGGAGTGGACAACTAGATTTTCTTGATGGAGAAAAATCACTATTGATAGGTGGTGAATTAAAACCAATTCCAAAATCAGCAGAGTGGAAAGATATTCTCGTAAGTGGTAGTGAGTGGTTTGTTATAAACGAAACTCAGGCTTATAAGTCTTTAAATTATGTTTTTGAACATCATGATGATGTCAGTTCAAAATCTAAATCATTGATGAAAGAAAATAGGAAAAAATTTACACTTTCTAATATGACCAAAAAGTTAGATGAAATGGTTGAAAAATATTTAAAAAATATTCCCCAACAGGTCGGACTTAAATTACCAAAATTAAAAAAAGTTGGAGAGGGTAAATCAGAATTACCAAAACTAAATTTACCAAAACTAAAAAAAGTTAAAACAGAGGGAGCGTCGGTATGAAAGACATAGTTAGTAATTGTTTTTTGTGTGGAGAACACTCCTTACATGTGGTTGGGAAAGAGGACTCTCAAATTATGCAATGTATCAACTGTGGTTATGTGACCTCTACTAAATATATTGGGACTAGAGAAACAAATGAGGAGTTTCAAAATTTAACTGAAGAAATGAAAAAGTGGTCAAAAGAGGAAAATGGTCGCATTTGGATACCCACAATTTTAACTTTACCAATAGGAATGTTGTATCCGGAGGACATTAAAGGTGAAATGAAATGGTTGTTTGCACCAATGGTTGAAATATCAGAGGAAGAAAGAGAAAACTTTCCTAATGAACAAGGTGGGTTCTACAATAAAAAGATAGACACAGATAATTCAACAGTGTACGATGAGTTTTTTGAGGGTATGTTGGAGGTTAATAAAAAAATAAAAGAGGCTTCTGAACCAAATAAGGTAAACTTAGAATTACCAAAGTTAAAAAAAACTAATTAATGGCTAGAAGAGATAAATCAAATAGACATAAGAGGTTTTATCCTAAAAAAACTGATAGAGTAGACTTATCTAAGTTTAATGTGAAGTCAGGAATGATTGTAGAATTTCCATATAAAACAAGTGAGAGAACAACTAGACCACTAGTTTTTGTGATGGATACTGAGGAAAATTCTCAAGGAAAGAAAAAAAAATTTAGTGGACTTAATTTAAATTACTTACCCATATCAGTAATAGAAAAATTCTTTACACAAATGTTATCTATAGCCGATTTTGAAATAGATAGACACACTAATTGTCCAAAAGTTAATTTGTGGGAAGAAGAGGATGAGGGTGTAAGACCAATAATTATTTATGATAAGGTTGTAAAAAAATCAATACTTCCAAAATATCCATGTTGGAGAAGTTATAGTTATCATAGGATTACGGACATATATCAAATTAGATTTCATTTCACAACACCACCACTAAATTTAATATATGAAGGAAGTAAAAGACTTGGAAGAGCAAGTGAAAATGAAATAAAAAGAATTTTAAATACGGTAAATAAAAAATGAAAATAAGTTATAGCATATTGACTCATAATGAAGATGAGTCACTACAAAAACTACTTGAGTTTTTAGTCAAATACAAAGATGAAGAAGACGAGATAGTAGTCCTTGATGATTATTCAGACAATCCAAAAACAAAAGAGATATTAGATGTGATGACATCCATGCACGAAATGACTTTTGAACAAAGACATTTGTTAAAAGATTATGCTGGTCAGAAAAATTATCTAAAAAATATGTGTACAGGTGATTATATATTTAATTTAGATGCAGATGAATTACCACACAAATCATTAATAAAAAATATAAAGTCAATTTTAGAATCAAATCCAACAATAGATTTGTATTGGGTGTCAAGAGTAAACACGGTCGATGGTATCACACAAGAGCACATTGATAAATGGAAATGGAATGTAAATGAACAAGGTTGGGTAAATTGGCCAGATTATCAAGGTAGAATTTGGAGAAATCGTCCAAACATTATGTGGAAGAATAAAGTGCACGAAGTGTTAACAGGTTATAAAGAGCATACATACCTTCCAATGGAGGAAGAATTTTGTTTTTATCACCCCAAAACAATAGATAGACAAGAAAGACAGAATGAGTTCTATGACACGATTTAGTTTAGATGAAATAGACATTTCTAAATTTAAAATCATAAAATCTAGAGAAAAATGGTATGGTAGTCAAGATCACTCTCGGTGGATATTCTATGATGAAACTAATAAATTATATTATAAAATTTGGAACGACACGTACGTTAGAAGAGATACTGTTTCAACGGCATTTAAGTCAGGATTTTATGATAGTGAGTTACTACCAAATTTTGAAGGTCTTATTTTTTGGGAAGGAGTGTGTCGTGGATATGTAATGAGAGAGTGTGAAAAATATGGTGTGATGGAGGATAGTTTTTTTAATGATATAAAGGAAAGGACAAAAAACACCAACATGTTTGCTTATGATTTGTGTCCGAATCATGTTTTTAAATATCAAGAAAAATTAACTATTATTGATTTAGAGGGAGTTTATAGTTTAGAAGAATATGATAATAAGAAAAGAGAACACCATTCATTAGGAATACCAGGAAGATTTGTAGAGTATGAACTATATGAAAGTTATATTAATGATTTAAAATACAAACCTCTATCAGAGAAACAATTTTTAGAAATGCCTTTACAAAAAGGTAAAGGTGGTAAAGAAATAATTTTAAATGATTATTCTTTAAAAACAGTAGAGGATGTTATTAACTTTTACTCTGATAAAAATAATGTGGATTATATTAAGTCAAAATTAGAACCGAATAATTGGCAATATTTTAATTGTATGATGGCTGAGTTTAGGCATAATGTTGGAGATCATCATGAGTTGGGGTGGGAGAATATGACTAAAGAATACTACGAGTCTTTACCGATGATGAGTGACAATGAAATAAAAACATTTTTAAAGAATAATCCAGCACCATTCGATGTTTGTTTTGTCAAACATGGGTTTCACAGAGCAGTGTCAATGATTGGTAGAATGATAAAAGGTAAACCATACATTCCATTTTATGTGAAAAAAAATGTTGTTGACTTAACATCGAACGTTAAATTTTTACACAGAATAAAAGATTGGCCGAAAGAGGAGTACACCATAATGCAAAGTGGTATATTGGCACTCATGGGAATAAGACAAAACAGTGATTTGGATGTGGTTGTGTCTTCAAAATTAAAAAACGAATTGTCTCATGTTCCAGATGGGATTGAGGTCATGGTTGATAGAAACAAATTTAAAGTCTTTGGGTGTTCTGGTGATGATGATTTAGTTTATAACTATAGTATTAATATTAATGGTTATAATTTTGCTGAACCTAGATTCTACTTTAGTAGACTTTGGCCAGATAGAGAGAGTAAAATAGAAGACCAAAAAAGGATATTGAACTTTAGGGAAAGAGGTTCTTCAAACATATATCCATTTTCACAAATAACTGATGAGCAGTGGGGATTTAATTTATTACCAAAAAAATCTCTTGTTTATTAGCTAAATTTTTCGTATATTAATAAAATAACTATATTGGGAGTTTAAATTGAAAAAATTAAAAGATACAATAACTATATTTCAAAATTTCGCTTGTACAAAAAAAGAGAGATTGGAGTTTGTCCAAGGTAACGTTCCTAAACTTGCAAAAGTTTGGGGAGAGTATGAACACCACATAAATTATAATCATACAAAATATTTTGAAGACTACAAAAAACTTTACACAGAAAATTATCCAAATTTAACCATGTATAATGATTTAACTAAAGATTGGGTATTGATAGCACTATCCATGTTACAAGAAATTAAAACACCTTACATACTAAACTATGCTGAAGATTTTGAATGTAATATGTCGAGGGACGAATGGGAAAATTTTGCAACAGAAGCTATATTTGAGAAACAAATAAAGTTTGTTAATCTTACAAAAATAAGAAAATACACGAGAGAAGTTTTTCCTGGTTATGAGGATGGTAAACATGGTTATTACTATAAAGCCAAGGACTCACCTCCAACGAGAGTATCAGGTACAGGTATTTTTGAAAAAGAGTGGTACATAGAAATATTAACAGAATACATGCAAAATAGACACAATCACATTAACTCAATTCCATATGGTTATCCTGAGTTACCTAATTGTCTTGAAGGATATCTTGATTATGAAAGAGGTATAAGAAAATATGGAGACATGCAATGTGGTATACCTAAGAAAGATATTTTTGTTCATTGGGACGCTGTTACTCAACAGGCTGAGTATGTAAATAAACAAACAGGAAAACAAAAAGGTAATGCTAGAGACCACAATAATTATTGGGCGAGGTAAAAGATGATAGACGGATTAAAAATATATCAACCAGATAGGTGGGAAGATTTTAGAGGTGACATTTACACAACTTGGGATACTGAAAATTATCCTAATTTAAATTGGAGATTAGATAAATTTTCACATTCAAGAAAGAATACATTAAGAGGATTACATGGAGATTTTGAAACTTGGAAACTTATTAATTGTGTTTATGGTAAATTTTATTTAGTAGTGGCTGATAATCGTAAGGACTCTCCAACATATAAAGAATGGCAGTGGTTTGTATTATCAGCTGAAAATAGAAAACAAGTTTTAGTTCCACCTGGTTGTGGTAACGCTCATTTTGTTTTAAGTGATGATTGTACATTTCATTATAAATTAGCATTTGATGGTGAATATAATGATATTGAAAATCAATTTGTAATTAAGTGGGACGATTCAGACTGGAACTTTGAATGGCCACATAGTAATCCAATATTATTTGGGAGGGATAAGTAATGGAAAAAGTAAGAAATGTAAAATTGACACCAGAAGATTTAAAATCTTTTGAGGAAGAAGTTAAAGTTACATATGAAGCTGGTGGAATAAAAGCTCCAGTCCATTTAGCTGGTGGTAATGAAGAAAAACTAATTGATATATTTCAATATGTTCATCCAGATGATTGGGTATTTGCTAGTTGGAGAAATCATTATCATGCATTATTACATGGTGTTTCAAAAGACACGTTAATGGATTTGGTTGTTCGTGGTAAGAGTATGAGCGTTTATTCAAAAGAACCAAAACTATATACTTCATCAATCGTGGGTGGTATCATTCCTATAGCACTAGGAACTGCTAAAGCACAGAAAGACAAAGGTAGTGAAAGAAAGACTTGGTGTTTTATTGGTGATATGACATTTGAAAGTGGTTTGTTTTATGAGGCTTATAAATATGCTAAGAATTTTAATTTACCACTACAATTTGTAGTTGAAGATAATAATATGAGTACAAACACACCAACAGATGAAACTTGGGGTGGAGTTAAACGAGATGTGCCTGATGATGTAATTTATTATAAATATGAACGAGAGTTTCCTCATCACGGAACTGGTAATTGGGTTTTATTTTAGGAGAAAATATGGAATATAAATATAAAGATGAATTAATAAGGTCTATGGAGTATCTGTCAGAGAAAGATGACACAGTATTTCTTGGACAATCAGTATCATATAGTGGAAATGCTATATTTAACACTTTGAAAACTTTACCAGAGCATAAAAGAATAGAACTTCCTGTTTTTGAAGAAATTCAAATGGGAATCTCTACAGGAATGGCACTTGAAGGTTATGTTCCAATCAGCTGTTATCCACGATTTGATTTTTTGATGAGAGCTATGGATTCACTTGTAAATCATTTAGACAAGTTTCAAGTGATGACGGAGAACAATTGGAAACCAAAAGTGATATTGAGAACATCAATTGGCTCTACAACACCATTGAATGGTGGTGTTCAACATACACAAGATTATACAGAATCATTTAAACAAATACTTAAAGAAGTTGAAGTGGTCATGTTAGATGAACCTGAAGATATATTTGGAGAATTTCAAAAAGCTTATTTTAGAGATGGTTCAACGTTGTTAATAGAGCATGGGGATTACTATAATGATAAATAAAAATGTTTTAGTTACAGGTGCTAATGGTATGATTGGAAAACGATTAGTTGAACTACTTGAACATAAAAGGGCTAACGTTTATACCACAGATTTACCAAGTGATTTAAGGGATAGAAATGTTTGTGAGGAAGTCTGTAAGGGTATGGATATTGTATTTCACTTAGCGGGTATTAAGGGTTCACCACAAAGAACCATGGAACAACCAGCTAGTTTTAGTGTTCCCATGATTCAATTTAATGCTAACATGATTGAGGCAGCTTATAATGCTGGAGTGGAGTGGTTTTTATATACGAGTTCAGTTGGTGTGTACCACCCATCAGAGGTGTTTAAAGAGGATGATGTGTGGAAGACATTTCCATCTGAACATGATTGGGAAGCTGGTTGGGCTAAAAGAATTGGTGAAATGAATGTTCAATCTTATATGAAAGAACATGATTGGAATAGATGTTCAATTGTAAGACCAGCTAACGTGTATGGAATAGACGATGACTTTGGAAAGTGGTCGATGGTCATACCTTCGTTAATTAAAAAGGCATATGAAAATGATAAACTCGAAGTATGGGGAGACGGTTCACCGATAAGAGATTTGATATATGCCGAAGATGTAGCTCATGGTATGATTCACATGGTGGAAAATAAAGTCACAGAGCCTGTAAATTTAGCTAGTGGCACTGGTGTTACAATAAAAGAAATAGCAGAAATTATATCTAAATACTTTGGAAAAGAAATTGTATGGGACACTACAAAACCCATGGGTGATATGAAAAGATTAATGGACACATCTAGAGCCGAGAGTTATGGGTTTAAACCTGAAGTTAGTTTAGAGGATGGAATAATAAGGACAATAAAATGGTATGAAGAATATTTGGCAAAAAGAAAATAAAATTTATGACACTGGTATTCAAGACTATAAGTATTTAGAGTCTAGTTACTTAATTTTTGATGGAGCTCACATGATTGACTCGACTTGGAATTTAACCTTTAGAAGTCAAATCTTGAGACTACTTAAAAAGAAAAAAGTAATAAGTTATAATTTTGATAAATTAGAGGAAATACACAATTATGTTTTAGATGACTCACTTTTAGAATATGACTTTGACTCAGGAGTAAATGGTATAACAAAAAAACTATACGATGTTGATGAAACCTTCATGAAGGTGTACAGAAATTTTATCATAGAACTATACAAAAGATTAAAATTTGATTTTTATTTTCAGGCTTATCCGACAATAAGAGTCCATTGTCCAAATGCAAAAAATCAAAATCACTATCCAAGATATCATAATGATTGTTTTTATGGTCATCCACCTCAAGAAATGAATGTTTGGTTTTCTCTGACAGAAAATAAAAAATCAGGATTTCATTTAATAAATTTTGATAACAGTAAAAAGTGGTTTGAGGAATATGACTACAACGTGGAAAAATTTATCAGTGAAGCAGTTAATAATGAAAAATTTAATAAACATGGGGATAGTTTATCCTTTGAAGTTAAATCTGATTTAAGTGAAATTTTTCTTTTTAATTCTCTATGTATTCATACAAATCAACCAAGGTTTGATGACTCTAGAGTTTCGATTGATATTAGAATTAATCCTGTAGAAAAATTTGTTGATGGTTATGTGGGTAGTGGAAGAATGAAAGCAGAGTTTAAACCTAATGGTAAATTTGGTTATTTTGAAAAATCAGTAAAGGAGATATTATGAAAATATTAGTGACCGGAGCTAGTGGTTTAATTGGTTCCAACTTAGTTGAAACTCTACACAGACAAGGTTATGATGTAACGGCCACGTACAGAACAACATCGAAAATAAACAATAAAGATATAAAACAAATTCAAGGCGATTTGTTAGATTCTAATTTTTGTGATGAGATAACTAAAAATGTGGATGTTGTTTTTCATTGTGCAGCAAATACATCAGGAGCTCACGTTATGTCTAGTTCACCACTAGTTCACGTCACACCTAACGTTATTATGAACTCACAGTTGATGGAGTCCTCTTACAAGTCAAACGTAAAGAAATTTATCTTTATGAGTAGTAGTGTCGTTTACCCATACACAGCTGAAAAACCAAACAAAGAGGATGAATTTGTTTTTGGTGACATATATGAAAAATATTTTGCAGTGGGTTGGATGAAAAGGTACACTGAAAAATTGTGTGAAATGTATTCAAAGTTTTTAAATCCAACCATGCAGTGTATTGTGTTAAGACCAGCTAATATTTATGGCCCAAATGATAAATTTGATAATAGGTCACACGTGTTACCAGCCACAATAATGAAAGTCGTAAATAGACAAAATCCAATTGAAGTTTGGGGAGATGGGAAAGACATTAGAGATTTTATTCATATTGATGATTTTGTTAGAGCGTGTATTATGGTGATGGAAAAAGTTGATGAGTACAATGTGTATAATGTTGGTTCGGGTACAGGAAAGTCTGTAAACGATGTATTGTTTAATTGTATGGACATTGAAAATTATAAAACGGATGTTGTTTATAATTCTGATAAACCATCTATGATCCCAATCAGACTTTTAGATGTGTCTAAAATAAAAGAAGAGGTTGGTTTTGAAACTGAAATATCGTTAAAAAATGGACTAAAAAGCACCATTGAATGGTATAAGGAAAATAAGGATGAGTAATAGACTAGAGTTTGAAAAAAAGGGTTTTTTTACGTTAAGAAATTTCTTTACAAAAGAACAAATGACTAACGTTAATAATGATTTAGAGAAGATAGCTGACAATAATTATTCAGATATAATTCATCCACATAATGAGTCAGATGAGGTAAAAAAACTAATATTTGATAAGAATTTAAATGATATGGTATTAGAAATATTCGATTGTGAATATGAACCAGTTCAAAGTCAACTGAGATATAAAAAACCAAAATCCGAAGGATTTCCATTACACCAAGATGATTTTTGGACTCAAGCTGGATTTGGAAATACGTTAAATGTATTAGTTCATGTTGATGATGCTGATGAGGAAAATGGTTGTATATTTGTTTATCCAAAAAGTCATACACCACCATTTTTTAGTGAAAAAGTGTATCTAACAGCAAAAAGTGGAGATATAACTTTCTTACATAATTTTATATTACATGGAAGTGATAGGAATAATAGTGATAAGTTTAGAAAAAATTTATTATTGATGTATGTAAAAGATGGGGTTGATTATAGAGAGGGGAAATCAGCTAAAAGACAAAAAATTATTTTGGACGTTTAAGTTTAATTTCATATATTTATATATACATTCTAAAGGGTTACAATGAAAATATTAATCACAGGTATAACAGGTTTTGTTGGTAGTCATATGGCTGACTATATATTGGAGAACACCAATGATGAAATATTTGGTATCAAACGGTGGATGGAGGATACCAAGAATATAGACCACATCATTGACAATCCAAGATTAACTTTATTTGGTGGAGACTTGTTGGATTATGCTAGTATTGATAGAGCTATTAGATTATCCAAACCAGACAAAGTGTTTCACTTTGCTGCACAAAGTTTTCCTGAAACTAGTTTTAAAAATCCAGTTATAACCTTGGAGACAAATGTAGTTGGAACAACTCATTTATTAGAGTCTATAAAAGTAAATGAATTGAATCCTACAATAATTAGTGTCTCATCTAGTGAGGTTTATGGTATGCCAAAAGAAGACGAGATACCAATAAAAGAAACAAATCCAATCAGACCTGCAAATCCATACTCTATATCAAAGGTTGGTCATGACTTGATGTCTCAATATTATCATAATGCCTATGGTATGAAAATCATTACAACTAGAATGTTTAGTCACGAGGGAACTCGTAGAGGGAAGGAGTTTGCACTGTCATCATTTGCTCATCAAATAGCCAAAGGAGAAAAAAATGGTAACCACATTGTTAAACATGGAAATTTAGATTCAATTAGAACATACAACCACATAGATGATGCTATAGATGCATATTGGTTATGTTCAGAAAGTGATAGATTTGGTGAGGTTTACAATATAGGTGGTGATGAAACTTGTAGTGTTGGTGATGCTTTAGATACATTGATTTCAAAATCAGATAAATCATTTACAAAAGTATTAGATAAAGATAGAGTTAGACCAACAGATATAACTTTACAAATACCTGATAGTTCTAAATTTAG
>MDSY01104138.1_pt1 | contig 10923 bp, 8 predicted proteins | sample 811131 | NCBI WGS metagenome assembly MDSY01 (sample SAMN05326643, study PRJNA326480) | marine metagenome | isolation source: seawater | place: Atlantic Ocean: South West | collected 2010
GAGGTACTGCGAGCGCGTGAGCTACAACATCCCGCGATGCCGCCGCCCCCCTTCGTCCCTACTGGCTTAATGTGACCAAGTACTGGCTTCATGTATGGCATTGCCTGTTCCGCGAGGTTCTTCTCGAACTCGCGTGTGAGCACGTCGTCGGGGAAGAATTCGACATAGAGCGGGTGGCGGTAGTTGATCGTCTGCTGTAGCAGCTCCATAGTCACGCGCAGGCACTTGGCGTGGAGCTTCCTCGAGAAGGGGTGCCTCTCCAGCAGTAGCTGGTTAGGGCCAGGGTTGGGGTTGGGGCTGGGTTCGGGGTCAGGGTTAGGGTCAGGGTTAAGGGTAGGTATTAGGGGTGCTAACCACGGTTGGCTCGAGAGAGTTCAGACTTACCTCGCCCTCCCAGATGGCAAGCACTACTGACTTACTACCTACTCACCTCGCCCTCCCAGATGGCGCGGCGCAGTGCCACGGCGTCTGCGTGCAGCAGCTTGCTCCTGGTGCTACGCCGCGCGAGCATGTCTTTGAGCCAGCTGAGGAAACCAGTGAGGCCCTGCGTGGCGTAAGCTTAGGGGTCCTTACCACTGATTTACTGCTTAGGGTTCCTTACTACTTACTTACTGACTGACTTACTTACTACGTACTTGCAAACTTACCTGCGTGTCGAGGAGCACGCACTCGCCCTGCTTGGTGTACCCCGTGGGGCTCGTGTGCGTGAAGATGGTCCGCAGGAAGGGCACCATGAACAGGAGAAACGGCAGGCTCGAGATCGAAAACAGCACGCGGCACACGTGCAGCGTGATCTGAGCCTGCCAGTTGGTCCAGGGGTCGAGATCGCGGATCACGAACGCGTTGGTTCCGTTGACGGTCTCAGCCCAGGCGCTGGTGGCGTTGCTCGAGGTGTTATGGCTACAGCCCTCGCCGTAGGCTTGGCATGAGAACTCGTAGGGGTCTGCCGCACTCAGGAGGCCTGGGTTCTCGGCGAGGTGCTTGAGCGACCAAACGTACAGGCCGCCGATGCCGGCGAAGCAGAGCAGGTCCCAGAAGAGGAGTACCACCATCCGGTTATCCCCCGAGAAGTTGCAGAAGCGACTCGGCTCGAAGTCGTACACGGGAAGACCGTCCACGTCAGTGCGCGCAGGGAGCACCCCTTCCTCCTTGAGGGGTATGTACGGCGAGACTCCCTTCTTAGGAGTGCCCCCCGCCGGCCTCTTCTTGCCCTTGCAAAGTCAGTGAGTCAGTGAGAAAGAATATAAGCAAGTGAGTCCGTAAGTAAGTCAGTAGTAATTGATTAAGTGAGTAAGTGAGTAAGTGAGTAAGTGAGTGAGTTGGTCAGTAGAATGGTATCACGAGCCACGGGTAGCTTACTCACTCACTAACTTACACTCACTCACCTTCAAGGGGCTGCTTTGAAAGCGGTTGAGCAGGGCCATGCCTCCAATCTTCTTCGCACCGGCGCTGCTGATAGTGGACATCGCCCCCTTGAGCCCCGGCTGCTTGGGCTTGACGGGGCCGGCCTCCGTCCGCTTGGAGGTGTAGGGCAGCAGCAGGAAGGTCACCCAAATGAGGAACTGCAGCCAGCAGATGATCACGGTAATTGCATGGTGCATGTATACACCTGCGCGTCCCTGGTTTAGCATGGTCTATGCATGGTCCATGCACGGTCTACTATGCAACAACCTGCAGCCAGCAGATGATGACGATCTGCTCGAAGACGGGGTTCCCGATGCCCGGCCCGTTGAGGTGACAAGTCATGGGCTTGAGCACGGTGCATTGCCATAGGTCGATCGAGACTTTGACGGCTGCGATGACGCCGGAGATGAAGCCCGAGCCCTTGAGGCCGAGGATGAAGCGCACGAACTGGAACTCCTCCATGTCTCGCATGAGGCAGCCCAAGAAAATGGTGAAGAAGGAGGCGCGCAGATACCACACGGGGGAGGCCGCGATGGCGAGGAGGAGCACCGACTGCCACATGTGGAACTTACCAAAGGTGGTCTGATCAAAGGGCATGTGGTAGTAGAGCAGCCACGAGCGCCACGAATCGGCTGTTTTCCGGAAGGGCCGCTCCCACCGTCGGTGGAAGATCTTGATGCGCCCTAGCAGCGTGCGGGCCTCCTTCTTCCTCTTGAGCGTAAGGTGCCGGCGGATGTAACACGCCAACAGGCGTGCCGCCTTCCGCTCGCGCGCCTCCTGCGTCGCTATACCGACGTCCTCCTTCCGGCGGGTAAAGTAGCCGATCGTGTCCGCCGCCCACTCCTCCTCCTCCGTGGTCTCGGGCGCGGCCGGTGGCGGGGCCGGCTTAAAAAACACCCTCGAGGGGCCCCTGGCCGGCGGCGAGGGCGGCGAGGGCGGCAGCGACGGGGCGGAGGGCAGCGGCATCAGCAAGGGCGAGGGCGGCGAGGGCGGCAGCGACGGGGGTCTTTTCTTCTTTTCGAGGGCGGCTGCCTTCTCTTCAGCCTTCTCTTCGGCCGCTTCGCCCCCCTCGCCAAACATCTTGTCGAGGGCCTTCGGTAGCTCGAGGCGCAGCATGTGCCACATATCGTCCACAACCTCGTGGATCATCTTGCGTAAAGGCCACGGCATCCGCCGATCAGCGGTGAGGCCGGGCTTGAGCCTCAGCAGGTATATATCCACGTACATCTGCTCCACCTTGTCGCGCATATAACCATTGGCCGCCTTCTTGGCCTTGGTCCTCACGTCGTGTGACATGTCGCCAAAGCCGAAGTGCCCGTCGCCATCGCGGTCGAGGAAGGTCGGCATGAAGTCCGATCTACTCACGACTCCGTCACCGTCGACGTCGAGCGGGTTCCTCATGCTCAGCATGGACGATGCACGCTGGGTCAGGGATTGCCGCTTCGGCTTCTCCTGCGACATCAGAACGGATGTCGCGTGCCCCGACACGGTGTGGGAGTTCCGCTCTCCGCGCGCGCTCCGAGCACCTTGATGATGTCCGTGCGCCGAGTGGAAGACAGTGGACGCAGTCAGCCGCATTCTGCCGTGCATAAGGACAGCCGATTCGGGGAAGTTACAAAAAGCCACGAAAAGTAAGGAGGAAAAACAAACTTGCCTAAAGGGGACGGTTGCTTGCGCCAGGGAGGAGGCGAGGGAGGAGGCGAATGGTGCTCTGGGCCCTCTGGGCGGTGGGCGTGTCCTCCCGGCCGCCCGACGCGTCGCTAGACGCACCCCACGGCCGCGGCCTCCGCGCCTCTGGCACGGTCGCCCTCCTTACCGAAGAGCAGCAGCTTCACGCCGCAATCGCCCTCCTTGCTGACGAGCAGCAGCAGCAGCAGCAGCTTCATGACCGCAACGAGTCCGACAACAGCACCCTAAGAGTGCTGAATGAAACTGGTCGGTACGATCGCAAATTCCCTGTCGCGTGGTCGCTGGGCGCACTGGGCGCGTTCGCAGCGCGCCACAGGCACGAGGAGCCGCCGCCCGCTGTAGTCTTGGTCTACAACGACTCGAATGCGACCCGTGCGGACAACAGCAGCTTACCCGGCCTGAACGAGACGGAGGCGCCGCGCCGCTTCTTCTCGCCTTTCTCGTGGCAGCTCGGCGCGATGTCGGCGCACCCATCGGCCCAGGCGCAGCAGGACGCGCAAAACAGCAGCCAGCTGCAGCAGGAGCAGATGAATATGACAACCGAGGACCGGCCACGCATGATGCTCTCTTGGCGGCTGGGCGGGATGGCCGCGATGGTGCCCGACGCGGTGAACGCCACCGATAACGCCACCACCACCGACGACGACGACGACGCCGATTCCGATGCGCTAAACGTCACCGACACCGACTCGTCGCGCGCCAAGATTGGCTTCGGGTGGGGATTGGGTGCCATGTCGGTAGCGAACGCCATGGAGAGGCAGCAGGAGCAGGAGCAGGTGCTGCTCTCAGCCTTGCCCTCGCCCCACTCTCCGCCTCCGCTTAAACCTTCGCATCCTCGCCCGCACTCTCACATTCGCGCCCTCGCCCGCCCCCTCCCCCTCGCCTCACGTTCTCACGCAAGGCCCAGCTCCAACCCTCGCCCCTACCTTTCGCAGGAGCGGCGAGAGCTCGAGGCTGCGCTGAACGCCTCCATCGCCGCCGGCGGTGGCCCGCACGGCGTGGGCTCTTCAAACGCCACCGACCCCAACGCCACGCAGTCCGTGTGGGTCCAGTACGGCAAACGCGCCGCCACCAACGCCACCAACGCCACCAACGCCACCAACGCCACCGCCGCCACCGCCGCCACCACCACCGTCTGGGTCCAGTACGCCTCCGCCGCCGCAGCAGCAGGCGACGCCGCCAACCTCACCGCCGCCGCCGCGCTCGCCGATGCGCTGGGTGAGGCCGCCTCCTCCAACGCCACCCTCGCCCTCGCCACCAAGAACTCGCGCGAGACGCGCCTGGCCGCCTACGAGCTACCGGGCGCCGCCGACGCGCGCGCCGTCGCCGCCGTCGACCTCGCTGCCGCCCATTTCACTGCCGCCACCGCCGCCACCGCGTGGCTGGGGCTCGCCACCACCAACGCCACCGCGGCACGCCAGCAGGAGGCGGCCAAGCATCGGGCGGTGGAGGCGGCCGCCGTGGCCAAGGAGGCGGCGGAGTGGGCAGCGGACGCTGGCGCAGCGGCCGACGCCGCCATTGCGGAAGCCGCCTCCGCCACTTCCGCAGGCGCCGGCGCCGGCGCCGACGCTGCCGCCACGCACCTCAACCTCGCCACCGCCCTCGCCGCTCCTCCCACGACCGCCAGCAGCAGGGGCTCGCCTCTCGACACCGCCGCCGACCTCTCCGTTGGCATCATGGACCCCGTCCATGATCGACTCCGCAGCTCCAAGGCGACGCTCAAGGAGGCGGCGGGCCGGGCCAAGGACGCAAACGCGGCGGTGAACGCCGCTAAAGTCGCCGTCGTGGCGGCGAAGGAATACGAGCCTTACACGCCGAAGAAGGAATCCAAGCCACACAAGACGAGCAAGCCGTACAAGCCGCTCTTGGGTGGACCGTCTGTGGCTGTGTTTGTGGCCGCCGAGCAGGCCGCGGCCGAGGCAGCCGAGGCGGCGGCGGCGGCGGCACAGCGGGCCTCGGAGGCCGACCTTGAGGCGGCCAACGCCGCCTCGGACGCGCGGGAGACCGCCAAGAAGGCCGCCTCAGATGCGGCCGACGCTGGTACGGACGCCGAGGCTGCGAGCGCCACCAAGGCCGCCGCCAAGGATGCAAAAGCCATTGCCAACAACGCGGCGGCGCGGGCGGCGGACGCCGACGCGGCGGCGGAAGAAGCCTTTGCGGTGGCGGACGCCGCCCAGACTAAAGCAGAGGCCTCCGTTGATGCCGCCGACGCCGACGCCGACAAGCCGAAGTCGGATTTGACCTTCTCCGACGCCGACGGGGAGAAAATCCGAACATTCAAATCGGAGCTTCAGCGCGGACCTGCACCGCGGACCTCCGACGGCGCTGCCGCCGCTGCCTCCGTCCCCAACCTTGCCACCGCGCTCGCGGCTGTCGCCACCACCGCCGCCACACGCGACGCCACGGACGATGCCCGAGCCAACAGGGTCGCTAACGCTGCTGCCACGGGCACTGCCACGGACACCGCCGCCGCCGCCATCCACACCGCCGCCGCTGCCGCCCCCCCCGCCACCGCCGCCGCCATCGCGGATCTCGCCGCTGCCCATCTCGATCTGAACACAAAGGCGCAAATGGCGCCGACCTCAGACGGCTCGCAAAGCGACGGTGGTGGATACTGGGATGCAGCCGAGAGCGCCGCCGAGCAGCATGCTAGCAACAACACCGTCAGCAACGCCCAGGGTGCCTCCACTGACGCCGCCGCCGTCGCCGCCGCCGCCGCCGCTGAGGCCCTCGCCTCCGCCGCCGCCGCCGCCGACGCCGTCGCCGCCGCGGCCAACGCGGCGGCAGATCAAGCCGCAGCAGATGCAGCCACGGCCGCCTCCACCGCCGCAGCAGCGGCGGAGGAAACCGCAGCAAACGCGCATTCGGAGAAGGACAGCAAGAGCAGTGGCCCAGGGGAGCGGCTTTCGGTGGCGCCCGCCGACGGCGAGGTGCCTATCAACGGCTCGGCTTCCGATGCCAACGCGACGGCGGCGGCGGAAGAGAGTGCGGCGGCGGAAGAGCTGGCCTCGAAGGCGGCCAGCCACGAGGCGCACGTGCGCGCCGAGCGCTCGACACCCGCGGCGGCGGGCGTGCCATCGCTCGGCGCGCTGCTGCGCGACGCGTCGCAGCTCGACGCCTCTCAGGCGGATCAGGCGGCGGGTCAGGCGGCGGGTCAGGAGGCAGATCAGGAGGGGGGCGTGGCTATGGCTGCGGCAGCGGCGGCCCCGGCGGCGGCAGTGGCGGCGGCGGCGGCGGCGGCGGCGGCGGCGGCAGCGGCGGCAGTGGCTCCTGCATTGGTGGATGCGACCAAGACGATTGCCGAAGCTGCGGCCCCTGCTGTGGCGGCTGTGGCGGCGGCGGCGGCGGCGGCGGCGGCGACGGCGGCGACGGCGGCTCCCGCTGTGGCAGTGCATGTTGCGGTTGGCGCGGCCGCGGCCGCGCTGGCAAACGCGAGCAACGCGACTGCGGAGGCGGCGGCGGAGGCAGGTCTGCTACCCCCCACGCTGCGCGAGAACAGAAAGATCGAGAGCAACGAGAAGATGACCCCCGCCGCGAGCCATGCAGGCGTGCCCTCTATCGGAGCGGAGCTCGCGAAGATGGCTATGGGCACCGATGGCAACGCCACCAACACCACCGACAACCCCGTCGCCGCGGCCCTAATGAAGAGCTCCGGTAGCCCCACCGACGCCCTCGCCACCGCCGCCGTCCTCGCGCCGCCCTCGCTGCTTGAGGAGGCGGAAGCGGCGAGGGCGTCGGTCGCTGCCCTGCAAAGGCGGGCGGGGGGCGGCAGGGCGACGGCGTCCGACGCCGCGTCCGACGCGGCGGAGCGGCGGGAGAGCGCGCTGGCGGCCCAGCCCACGATCATGCTCGCCGATCTGGAGGACCGGGCGCCCAACCACACGCGGCGGAGGCACGAGGCCACCTGGTCCGACCTGGAGCGACGCATTGACGACAGCCTGCGCCGCATCCGCTCGTCGGAGGCGCAGCACCAGCTGCTCGGAGACAGTACGCCGCCGCAGCAGCAGGCGCCGTCGCAGACACCGCAGCAGCAGCAGGCGCAGCAGCAGGCGCAGCAGCAGTCGCAGCAGCAGGCGCCTGTTGTTGCGGCGCAGCAGGCGGGGCAGCAGGCGCAGCCGCTGCAGCTGCAGGCGCAGCAGCAACAGGCGCAGCAGCAGGCGCAGCAGAAGCTGACGCTGCAGCTGCAGGCGGCGACGCAGCAGACGCAGCAGCAGCAGGCGACGCAGCAAACGTCGCAGCAGGCGTCGCAGCAGGCGCCGCGGCAGGCGCCGCAGCAGCAGGCGGCGCAACATGTGGGTTTTGTGGGTACGCGCACGGGCCAGGAGCAGCCGCGACTGAGGCCTCACGCTGAGGAGCAATGTGACTTGCTCGTCGCCGGGTACGCCTACCTTGGCGCCGACGCGGCGGTGGCGACGATGACGACGACGCGCCCGCTGCCGCCGCCGCCGCTGCTGATCCTGTTCCTCTTCGGCTGTGCCCTGGTGCTGCTCGCGGGCGGCCGCTGCCTCGGCCTCGTGGTGACCGCTGCTGCCACCGCGCTGGGCTTCCACCTCACGCTCGTCCTTGCGCGCACTGGCCTCAGCGGCTGCAACCCGCTGTGGGCCGCGGTCGCCGCCGCGGTCGCGTGCGCCGCGCCCGTCGCGCTCCTCACAGGGCTCGGTACGTGCGGCGGCTGCGGCCTCGTCATTTATGACGGCAGCGCACACAGCACTGCCGCACGCGCCGCGCACCGCCGCGCCGTGAGGCTAGGCGGCTTCCTGGGTGGCTGCGCCCTCGCCGCCGCGCCGCTCGCGCCGCTGCTGGTACCCGCCGCCGCCGCCATCGGCGCGGGCCCGGGCAGCTGGTGGGCGTGGCTGCTGCTCGCCTTATGCGGCGTCGTGGGGGCGCTGCTCTGCGGCGCGGTGAGCGATGCAGCGGCGGCCGCTGTGCTCGTGGCTGCCGCGCTGGGCGCGGGCGGCGCCGCGGCCGCGCTGTCGGCGCTTGGCGTGCCGCGGCCGCTCGTGCTGGCGCTCGAGGCGGGTACGGCGCTGCTAGGTGGCGCGCTGCAGCTGCTGCTCCAGAGGCGGCGGCAGCGCGGGCTGGAGAGAGCGCTCCACGCGCCTGGCGGTGGCGGTACGATGCGCAGCAAAGGCAAGTGGGTCTAGGTTTAAACCTTTGTAAATGTAAGTGTGCTCACCTTCTTTATCAACTCGTTAGCAACTCGATAAGATAATTGATGATTCCTAAAAGTAAAACTCGCATGTCGCAAGCCTGGCTGAGTCTCTTTTGCTCCTTTGCTCCCTTCCGCGAGGCGAGTTTGGCAGCCCCTAGGTAAATAACTACGTAACGGAGCGCGCGCCATCTCGTGCCCCGTCTATCGTTAGTTAGTTAGTACTAACTAACTAACTACTAACCGTCTATCTACTATGTACGTCCCGTCACGTAGTTAACATCCGCTGCGAAGTTGGCGGAGGGACGTCGACGACCGCTCAACTAAGCGACATGCGCGCGCCCGGCGCCTCGTCGACGTCCTCGTCATCGCTCGCTAATGGGCCCGTCGTATATTCCGGACCTGGTGCCGAAGACGAGGGCGCGCGTCGAGACGGCCACGACACGGGCACCGGAGGAGCAGAGGCGGGGGGCGAGCTGTTGCTCCGCTTCCGTGAGGCGTGCAAGCGGGCAGATGGCTTGCAAGCAGAGCTGAACAACCCGCAGAAGCTGGCGCTCTACGGCCTCTTCAAGCAGGCGACCGATCCCAACGGCAGAAATCCTACCGCACCCTCACGGCTGAGCCTCATCGAGAGGGCCAAGTGGGAGGCCTGGTATGAGGTGCGTCATGTTAGTGCCACAGCTCGCCAGCCCTGAGCCTCGCTCAGCTCGCTCTCAGAGGCTGCACTGCCACGGCCAGGCCGCGCCAAAGTCGCCAATTCTGCACCACGTAGGTGCGCGGCTTGAGCCTACAGCATGCGCAGACTGCGTATATCGCGATGGTCGAGGTGTGTCGGCTGTCACTACTGGGCGTCGTCGCCGCAGCTGAACCGCACCACCTGCAAAGCGTGAGCGCGAGCCGAGGGGCGCACGGGAATTCATTTCCTCAGGCGCACCAGCTTCGTGCTGATATGGCCGAGGCGCAACACAGGGTACAGGCACGTGTGCAGAGGGGCCGTCCTGGGCGCGCCACAGCTCGCCACCCCTGCCTTCCGGGCCTGGCATGATGCCGCTCATGCATGGTGCCGCTCAGCGCCCGATGAGAGGCCGAGGCACGGGCACACCCGCCTCGGCCGAAGCCGCCGATTTTGAGGCGTTCAACACCAGGTGCAGGCACAGGCGCAGCATGTGAAGGCCGATATGGACCAGCTCGTCAAGCTGTTCGCCAAGAGCAAGTACCTAGCGCCGCACACGCCCAAGCTGATGCGGCACAAGCGCGTGCTACTCCCTCACCTACAGCTGCTCACGCCGCACCGCAGCATATGTCAAGGGGCAGTCTCTTGGGGCCGCCCTGTCAAGGGGCCGCCCTGTCAAGTGGCCGCCCTGTCAAGGGGCCGCCCTGTCAAGTGGCCGCCCTGTCAAGGGGCCGCCCTGTCAAGGGGCGGCGGTGTTGGGTCGCCAGGCCTCGGCGCCGTGACCTGCCCAGTGACCTGCCCAGAGGGCAGAGGCGTCGAAGCTGCGGATGGCTCTCCACGCCCCAGGGCTAAGAAGGGAGCGGCGGCATGGCCGGGCCAAAAGGCTTGACTTCCCTGTGATTGATTCCAGGCACCTCGAGCGCCTCGCGCCGCTGCTGCCGCGCATGCTTGACTGGATGGATGCGCTCGGCCCTCATCTGGGCGAGATCTCGCACGATCTGCCGCTGCTGCTGCCCCATCTCGACGCGCTCCTCGACGAGATGCCTCACCTGCAGCGGCACCTGCCCGCCCTCATCGCGCATCGTGCCGCCCTCTACCCTTCGCTCCGACTCATCGTGCCGCAGCTCAAGGCGCTGAGGCCGCACATCGGCGCGCCGCTCGCGAGGCTGCAGCCCCATGTGCACGGCCTGCAACCCCACGCACGCGACTGCTGCCGCCCCATGCGCACCCAGGCTGCCGCCCCACGTGCACCCAGGCTGCCGCCCCACGTGCACCCAGGCTGCCGCCCCACGTGCACCCAGGCGCGCTGCTCGCGAGGATGGACGTCATTGGGCCGTACGTGCAGCGTCTCGCGCCTCACCTCGACCTCATCCTGCCGCACACGCAGCTGCTGCTGCTGCAGCTCGACCTCATCGCGCCGCACCTCGACGAGCTCACATCTCCGCCCAACCTCGAGATCCTGCTGCCGCACCTGCGCGACCTCGCGCCGCACCTCGCCGCGCTCGCGCCGCACCTGCCCGTGCTGCTCGAGAAGCTGCCCGTGCTGCAGCCGGTGCCGCCGCGCGAGCTGACCTCTCACCCTTAGCCCCGGCCCTGCGCATGGCCCTGACCTCGGCCCCACCAACCCCACGCACCCGGAGCGAGTTGTGTCGCCTCCCACCCATGGCTACGTACGGATGCCCATCTTCGCGCCATGCGCAACCCCTAATGCACGCAGGTGCTGCCCGAGCTCGTGGAGTCGCTCCCCGTATTGCTGCCCCACCTGGGCTCCCTGCTGGAGCGTGTCGACATACTTGCGCCCAAGTTACCTGAGCTGCTGCGGAATAAAGAGCTCCTCCTGCCCAACCTGCACCGGCTCATCCCACACCTGGACCTGGTCTCGCCCACCGCCGTCAACGGCCTCGCAGCGGTGGCCACCGCGGCCTAACCCTCACCACTCACCCTCACCGTCACCCTTCACCGCTCACCGCTCACCGCTCACCGCTCACCACTCACCACTCACCTCTCA
>MDSY01157602.1_pt1 | contig 10923 bp, 16 predicted proteins | sample 811131 | NCBI WGS metagenome assembly MDSY01 (sample SAMN05326643, study PRJNA326480) | marine metagenome | isolation source: seawater | place: Atlantic Ocean: South West | collected 2010
CTTAGGAAACCGAAATGTTTTTGACTTAAATGTTATTTTCATTTAATCATCTCCTTTTTTATTTTTTCTTTCTTCAGATTCGGCAGAGTACGCTCGGAGCACATCTGATAAGCCGGCTGCGACTGGGATTGAGAGAACTGACAGCGCGAGTAACAAATTTTCAATATTTGCTAAAGTTTCAGGATTACTTGATGCACTCCATACTATTCTTGCTGCTAGAAAAAGCCAAACAATTACAATTGGGAAAAAAATTAAAAAAGTTATAAGTTGTGAACCAGTTAAATTTACGTTGCCACTACTATCTTTTTTTTCTTCTTTTTCTTTTTTATCTTTTTTATCATCAACCAAGTGTTTTACTAACCTTTTCTAATGCAGGGTATCTTACCAGCATCTGATCATAATTTAATTTTTGTTCCCCATCGTATGGATAAGCCATACCCCTGTCAATTAATTCAAAGTTTACATTGATGCCATCTGCATAAACAACGCCTAAAGCTCTGCCGTACTTTCCGACTTCACGAACTTCTATTATTAATTCTTTGGTATTAGTAAGAATGTCCCCAAGTTCTTTCTTTGCCCTTAATCCATGTTTTTTTTCATCTAAGTTTCTAGTTCTGCTTTCAGGAGTATTTATTCCTGCAAGTCTAACTGTTTCCTTTCGATGCGTGCTAAAGCCCAAATCTATATTAGCAACAAAAGTGTCACCATCTATAATTCGGACTAAACTAGCAAAATATTTAAACATTTATCACTTCCTGTAATTTATTTAATCTTGTTATGTTTGGTAATTTAGTTATGTTTTGTAACCATGTTTGTAACTTTATATTTTCTTCTTTTGTTATAGGTGTCATGTCACTATGGTGTACAAAAAATTGTGCAAATCTTTTATCATCAAATTCTAAATAATCTACACCATATTCTTTCACTTCAGGTCTACCAAAAGCCTTTTCTATTTGTTGTAAACTTGTGTTCTTTAAAACTTGTAAACCTAGAACTGACATTTATGTTGTCCTAATCTCTCTTGTAACAGTTACCCTGTAGTTTACATTTCCTGTTTCTGTAGCCCTGTAATCGTTTTCAAAAACAGTAGATGATGCTGCTAGTGCAACATGTAAAAAATCACCTGCTAATATTACTGTAGCATTTCCTGAAAAACTAACAGATAATTCCCTTTGTTGTGTACTATCTTTTTCAAAGTTCATGTAAAAAGTACCGGATTGATTATTAGCATTTGTATAAATAACAGAAGCGTAATGTAATATTGCAAACTTTTCACTTCCTGTACTAGAAGTAGGTGTAAATGTAACTGATTGTTGTGCTGAAGCACCTGCATAGGAAGTTGCAATTGCAGTTGATGCTGTTGATGATGTTTTTGTTTGTGTGCTTTCTGCAACTGTATGTGTGTGATCTGTAGTTGAAAAGGTCAAAGCAGAACCACTAGCACCTGCCCTCATCTTCAAAACACCACCTTCACTAAATATAATTACCTTATTACTGCCTGGAGCAGATGGTGTAGAACCTGCGTCATCTGTAGTTATAGAATCAACACCACTTAATGTTGCACTTCCATCACCTGCCGCACCTGAATGTGTATGTGTAGATAAAGCATTAAGATTATCTCTTAATTGTTCATTAAGTAAATCTTCGTCAGGTATTTCCCCATTCGCCCATGTTCTTGGTGTTGTGTAAGCCATTATTATCTCCTAGTGTGTATGTGCTGTTGTTGATAAAGTCTTAACTGTACCACTTGGTAATCTATATTTTATCAGACCACCTTCAGAATAAATAATTATGTCGTTAGCTGCCGGTGCATCAGGTGTACTACTAACATCGTCAAAAGTTATGCTGTCTACCCCTGCTAATGTAGAAGTACCTTCACCTGCACTACCATTATGCACATGTGTTGATAATTCATTTAAATTATCCCTAAGTTGTGCATTTAGCATATCATCGTCTACTAAATCACCTGTTTGGAATGTTCTTGGATTTGTCCATGCCATGTTTTTCTCCTAATATGTTAACCTTGTATCTATGCCTAATTTAGCCTTGCCAATTACCCAAAACCCTGCAAAACCACCTGTGTCTGACAAACTATAAGTAACAGTATGTTTTCCACCAGTATTAATTTTATGTGCAATTGCTTCAACATAAAAATCCCTACTAAAACCTAGTTTTGCATTGCCTGCTGCTTTTACTGTAATTCTGTCAGATATATCCCTTGCTAATGCTTCAGTCATAGTATCGTTGCTTTGATTTGCACTATAAGTCAATTGTATTGTTGCAGTAGGATCTTTGTGTGCATTTAGATTTTGCAAACACCAATCTTGTGCTTCTTCTTGTGTAGGTACAAATTTTGCTTCATCAGGTCTTGGGTAAGTTCTAAGCCCATACTTTGTCTGACTTGTAGAATCAGACGTTTTTACTATCGCAGGATCTGATATTGTTACTGCTGTACCCCTTGCTTGTAGTTTTGTTAAATAAACTTTGGCATCAGCATTATTTGTTAAGGTTATTTGCATGTTTTTTGTAGATTTTACAACAGCAATACCAATATCACTTGTTTTATTTGTACCTGTGCCATTACTAGCTGTATTTGCTAAATAATCTGTGGTAGCAACTGGTGTTGTCCAAGTATCTACCCCAACAACATTATTAGCAGATGTTTCGTTAGGATATTCGGCAAGTAAAACAACACTTTCACCTATTTCAAGACTTGGAGCTGTACCTGTTGTTGTTGCTAGTGCATGTGTCCATAATGTAGCAATAGAAGCGACTGTATACACACTAACAGGGCTTAGAAACTCGTTATACACCAAAGACATAGCATCTGCTTGTTGTATGCCTGTATAACTCAAACCTGTACCATCATCAGCGAATGTAGCTTGACTTGTGTTACTTACAGTTGTTTCTAACCTATGGTGTCTATCTTCAAAAGCAATTTTGCCATCTTTTGTTTCTTTTATAAATCCTGATTCTGTACTTTCTACTTGACGTAAACCTGTCAATGCCTTACCTGAAAAGAAAAACCTAGTCATAGTTGTTTCGCCTGTATCTATAGATCTATCACTTGCAGCCCAACTAGCTGCATCTAAAATAGCACCAATAGCAGTACCTGTAGGAGTAGATGTAGACATTGGCACACGTACATCTGTTGTTGCAAACTTTCTAAAAGCACCCTTAGCGGTAATTGTTGCAGTATGTACTTTGTTAATATTTACACTTGGTATTATAGATTCTATGTAACCTGTCCATAACTGTGTTACGCTAGGATAATAACTTGCAAACTGTATTTTTCTGTTAGGTACAAGATTGCCTGTCAAAACACTAGATGTATTAAATGGTGAATACTTACCTGTTTCATTTCTAACTTTTACAGACATAGTTCCTGCAACTGCTTTACCTGTCAACTGACTTGCAAAATCTCTACCTAGTTTACAAGTAACTTCTTGTACATCGTCAGAAATGTCATCATAAGTACCTGTGAAATTGTCATTATTATCCCAGTCTACATATAGGTTATATTTACCAAAACCTGTACGTATATCATCGTAACGTATACTACTGTCGTAATCTATTGCTTTGTCGTAAAGTGTACTCATTTTGTGTATTCTTCAATCGGTATTGGATCTATTCCTTTTAATCTTTTTAAAGTGTTTAGTTGACCGATAATGTTAAACACTTCTGCATGATTAGTTCCCTGTGTTATTGATTCTGCTTTATTTTGTAATATTTTTAGATAACTTTCTGCTTGATGTGCGTCTACATCTTCTGTGTCAAAATCTTCTGCTTCACTTAATACTTGCATAATCCCATGCCAAGAATGTATTTCTCTAACTCTATCTTCTGCAATTTGTTCCATTAATTCTTTTTCAAATGCTAATTCATCTATTTCTATTTCTGATCTACGCATGTCAAATACACTACCTGCAAGCGTGTCAATAATATGTGACTTTTCATCTATGTCAACTAATAGTTTTCTATATTTAAAACTTAGTCTTACTAATTCTTCGTAATGCACAGATTGTTCCCTAACACTTTGCCAATACTTTGCAGCGTTTGTAGGAAACTTAGCATCGTTCAAAACGCTAAACATCATTTCTGTTGCTGTTCTAAAAATCTGTCTTTTTTTATGATTATCTTTTACTTGTGTTTCTATATTATTTAATAAACTTTTTTCTTTTTTATTTAACAAAGATAATTCGTAATTCATGGTAGTGTTCCCTTCGTTGGTTTTATAACTGGTTGCATATCGCTGTCATTCCAATTATCTATTATATTGTCCATAAAAGCATTGTAACTTGTTTGTGCTTGTGACTGTGTAATGCTTGTCAAACTATTTCTACTTAGCCACGCTGTTCCTGCACTTGAATCTTCTACTATTATAATATTGCCCATTTGTAATGGATTTAAACCATTGTTTCTGTCCTCGTGTGTTACGAAACCTGCACCTTGTATTGTTCCTTCTGCGTATAACATAAAAATCCTAACTTGCTGAATACATTGTATCTACTACTGAACCACCTGATATACCACCTGCTAAAAATCCATTGCTAGACGTATCGCCACCCATTCCTTGTGCTGCAATACTTTTAGCTGCCGGTAAGTTTGTATCGCTAGACCATGAGCTACCGTTATAAGTTTCTGTGCTTTGTTGATCAGTACCACCATTTTCGCCACCTGCTACATACCCTTTAGATAAAGCCCCAAATCCTGCTGCATATCTACGACCTGTCGACATACTACCACCCGAAGACCAATTTGTTCCATCGTATTCTTCACAAACTGTAGTATCTACTGCACTAGAACCCCCTGAAGCACCTGTTGCTTTTACACCTGCTGTCTGTGTACCAAAACAAGCAGATTGTGATGTACCTGTACTACAGTTATTGCCGTTACTCCAATTCGTGCCGTCATACTCTTGGGTTACTTGTCTATCTCTCTGTGTAGGCCCGTATAATGTTCCGCCGACACAAGCACCTGCTGATAATGTACCCCAACCTGCAGCACCATAAATAGGTGTACTCATTGTATTTCCTGACGACCATGATGTTCCATTATATTCTTCTGTTCTACCAGTTTCGTCACCACCTGTAAAACCACCTGCATTAACACCACTATTACTAGCACCAAAACCTACAGTTCCACCTGATCCATCTGAAAAACTTAACGCACCACCTGATGACCAATTTGTGCCATCAAATTCTTCTGTACTTGTCAAAGTAGAACTACCTGTAGTTCCTGCTGTAACCATACTAGCAGAACCAGTACCATGTTGTGTGTGTCCTTGCCTTGCTGTACTTAGTGCGTTTTTAGTAGACCAAGTTAACGCTAGGTTAATATCTAAGTTCATAATTTTACTTAGACTGCCTATTGCTACGTTCTGAAACTTTGCCACATCACCTATATTGATGTTAGATATTTTTGCTATATCAACCATTTACACCTCTGCGTATGTTAGTGATGGATTAAAAAATATTCTATCTGCATGTGTAGCAACACCAAGTATTTGTACGATGTCACCTGATCCTGAAGGTGCTGTTTGCGTTAGTGTGTTACCACTAGTACCTGTTGTAGAAAGATATATAAGCCCACCTACTGTCCAGTTCCAAGAATCGTCCCTTAGAAAGCCATAAAACATAAAATTACTACTAGCACCATCACTACCACTTGCAACTGCTATAGCTATAACACCTGACGTACTAGCCGCATCAGCGTCACCTAAGTGCATTTCACCATCTGACTTCTGATATACAGCATCACCAAATGCTAATGTAGCACCTGCTGTCATAGGTGCAATCATACCAGCTGCATTGTGATCTGATGCAGGTTCAGGATCAAACACAATAGATTTTGCATCTGCTAAAGTTACATTACCACCTGCACTTATATCACCTGTGCTAACTGTACCTGTAGTTGTAATAGCTGAAGCTCCATTGTTTATAGTCCCAAAGTTAGAAGTTATACTACCGCTATCTAGAGCACCTGTAGTAACAATAGATGAACTACCGGCAGCAGCACTTGCACCTATATCTGATAATACTTCTGATGCACTTCGACCTTCTATTGCAGTACCATCTATTCTTAGAAAATCATTATCTGCTGCACCTGATGTAAAAATAGGAATATTATTATTGCTAATTCCAGTATCTCTAGTCGCAACATCTCCAAGTCCAATACTTGTTCTTAGTGTAGCACCTGATTCTATTGCAGGATCTGTTGTGCCGTCACCTACCAACATTTCGCCATCACCTAGCACAGCAGTCGCTGTAATAGCCCCAGTACCACTTCCAAGTAGTATTCCACCATCTGTAAGCGTAGTAGCCCCTGTGCCACCATTACCAACAGGTAATGTACCTGATACATCAGATGCTAGAGCCACTTTTGCCCATGCTGAAGTACCTGTTCCTGTTCCCCTAAGTACATTACCACTTGTAGGTGTACTTGCACCAGTACCCATTTTTGTTTCTATTGCTACTACTGCTGTGTCAGTTGTTCCATGTAAATTAGAATGTACCTTGTTTGCATTTCCATCACCATCTAATTCAACTCCTGATAGACCTGAAGCAACAGGCAAATTAGTTGTTGTATCTAAACTTGTTGGAAAATCTGATGTTCCTGCTGTCATTTTTTACTCCTTAAAATTCATCTTCAGTATAAACACCTGTTTGTCTTCCTGTTTGTACTGCGTTGTTTACTTTTCTGTCAAAATCGTCCATGCCATACATATCACCTTCGACAAACACATTTACGTCACCTACTTTTTGGTAACCACCACCACCTGAACCACGTCGCATTATATTTACTGCTGTTACTGGTGATCCAACCATATCTGTCAACATTGGCATACTACTATCTTGAAAAAAACCTGCGGTGTCCATCATTCCAAATAAAGCGTCTTGTGCTGCTCTACCAGCTTCACCATGTTCAGATACTTGGCTACCTGCTGCAAAGTTTCTAAAAGCGTTTGCTAAATCGTTCGACATATTTCTACCACCTACATCTATTACATCACGCATACCTTTTACTTTTGCTAATTCCCTTGCTAAAAAGTCATCGAAACTTGTTGTAGTATCACCTTTTTCTATTGCTTCTTTTTGTGCTTGTTCTGCTTTCCTTTCAGCAGTTCTTTGTTCCCTTGCATCTTGTTCAAATTTTGCAATTTCTTCTAAGTCCTCTAATACTGCTTCTTTTGCTTCTTGACTTGATTGTATTCTTTGATTAGCTAACTCTATTGCGTTATTAGCATTTTCTTTCATCGCATCAGTATTTTCTTTTATTACATCTGTAGTTTCTATTATAGTTTTTTCCATTCTTGGAAATGTCACATCACCAAGATGATCTATTTTGTCACCCCAAAATTTAACTTTGTTAGCACCATCTATCAAAACATTTATAAAATCAACAAAATTTTGTGCCATTGCTTCTAAATGTGGCATTACAGCATTTACTACATCTGCAACTGTGTTTCTAATTCTGTCAAAGTTTTTTATAACTAAAGGTATTGTGACAGTTGCTAATGCAATTAAAACAGTTGCTATTGCTACAAATGGGTTAGCCATCATAGCAACTTTTAATACAACAAACGCAGTTTTCAATCCAGTTATTGCAGTAATAATTGGTGGTATTGCTAAACCTAAAGTACCTAATGCCAATGCAATCGCACCTAAAGCACCTGCACCTATAACCAAAGTTTTTGTAAGTGTAGGGTTTGCTTCGCTGAATGCAATAACTTTTTGTACTGCTCTGTCTATCATAGGCACAATTGTTTCTAATACAGGCAACAACACATCACCTATAGATTGTGCTAAGTCACCAATTCTATTTCCTAACTGTGTTGTAGGATCTGCCGCCGCTTCTGCTGAACCTGCAAATTGTTTTTGTAAGGCTTCTAATATTTCTGTTTTACTAGCACCTTCTTCTAAAGATATACCATATCTTGTCAAAGAACTTGTTTGACCTGCTAATGCTTTAGCAACAAGTAAGCTAGCATTTGACAAATCCATGCCCATTGCAGAAGCCAAGTCTGTTGAAACCGCTAAAGCATCTAAAGCGTTTGTGTTGTCACCTGTTAGTTGTATTATTCTTGCTAAACTTTGTCTTTGTTCTTCGTCACCAAAATTTGTTTTTGCTTGTGTAGCACTTATTGCTTCTTCTATGGCTGCTTTGTTATCTGCATAACTTGTATTTACATTTTTCAAAGCGTTGTCTAATTGATTAATTCCAATTTGTTGATCAAGACTGCTTTTTGTCATCATGCCAAGTACACCAGTAACAGCACCACCTGCTGCTGCCACTCCTAGAAAAGTACCACGCATTGATTTTAAGCGATTATTAAGACCACTTATCTTGCCACTTGCCATGTCATCGGCATTTATTTTTATATTTACTTCATTAGCCATTGTTTTTTTGTTCTACTATAGTTGCCAATTTTATTATACGCAGTAACGAAGCATCTTCTTCAAGAACATCACTTGGCATACACCCATACCTTCTACATATCATGTCAATCAACAAGGCTTGTTCTAGTTCAATGTTGATTGGTTCGCCAATGTTTCCAACGTGGGCATATCGTTCTGCGTGTTGGATAAATTTGCTGATGGTTCTGTAACTAGTTCTGCCCATTTTGTAATCAAAACAGCCAACAACCTAGACGGTGCAACCATCAAAGCACTTTCAGCATTTGCAGGAATAACATCTCCTTTATCATCTACTAAATTCCAAGATAACAGAACTTTGTCGCACCATATCTTGTTTGCTTCTAATTTATCTTTGTCTTCTTCAGAAACCGACAAACGCTGTATATCTAAAACAACTTTCATCGGCAAATCTAAAGAACATTTAACTTCTAAGCCATCATAATCAGTTCCTTCAAACGTTATGTTTGCAATTTTTTTGGCTTGACTTAATTTAAACTTTTTCATTATGTTCCCTTTTCTAAATTATGCCCAAGTTGGTACAGTACCACTTTGTAGAACACCATTAGATGTAAAAGTTAATTCACCTGTTGCTGCTCTGCTTAAAGCGTAGTCTGTATAAAATGATTCAGTTGCTAGTGTTTGACCTGATACTGTAATAGTCGTAGTTCTTGCAACTGAAGTCGAACTTACAGTTTTAAAAACATCGTGTGACGCATTACTGCCATCATTAAAAACACCATTAACTGTTATAGAAAAATCTGCTAACAAAAGTAGTCTTTCATTTGCTGACTTATCTATACCTGTAATGTCTTGCACACCTCGTGGTATTGCAAAATCAAAGTTTGTTATGTCGTTAGATATAGTTCTTGCAGATCCACCTGAATCATCAATTGCAAGTGCCATACCTAAACCACTTTCTTTAGCCATTTATTTCTCCCTTCAATTTGTGTAAATGGTTATCAAAATTATCTACCCATTGATCAGGTTCTTGTTTCCTAAAACCTTGACCATTATCCACCCCAAATATAGCAGGTCTGTCTAAAGAAATAACATGTGTATTTCTTCTAAAACAATTTTGTCCCGCATAAAATATAAAAGTAACAGTACCTTCTTGTTTTTCTTCTGCAAAATTTAGACCTGATTTGTTTCTAATCCAGTTTATATTGTCTAAATCATTATCTGCCAACACAGTTTTCCAACCCTGTAAGTAATGCAAACAGGAAACTTCCCTGCAAGTTGCAGGTCTAAAATGTGTTGATAAAGGCTTTACTGCCTTATATGTCGTTTGTTGTGCCACGCCTAATGATGACATTAAACGTGCAGTTCGAGAATGTGCCACTTGATATTACCCTTAAGTATCTATTAATTGTGCCTGAAGCAGTTGCTCGTTCAGATGTTATGTCATCTGCACCAGTAAATGTAATTAAATCAGACCATGAACTATCGTTTGTAGAATGTTGCACTTTTACCACACAAGTACCTGAAGAAACAGCAAACACTTGCAAATATGCTGAAGCACCACTTGATGTACTAGCACTATTATCTATGCTACTTATGTTTGTTGCTGATCCGTGTGTAACTTTCCCTGCTGTTCCTGATATACCCCATTCTAATGGTATACCTGCTGAACCTTGTACTGTAACAGCAAAGGTTAAGCCACCATCTGCTGTTCTACTTGCATCATAGTTTAATTGTTTACCTGTCATTGCACATGCACTATCGCCTAATGTACTACCCATCAAAAAAGTAACTATTCTGTCAGTAGTAGGTAAGCCACTAAGTGCAGCATGTTCTGCCAATGCAGCATCATTAAAAAATGAATTAAATTCTATTGTGCTATCGGAATGTGTTAATAATCTTTCATGTGCAGATTTATTGATGCTAGTTACATCTTGTACACCCCTAGTTGAAGCAATGTTACTTATTGCACCAACATCACCACTTAAATCATAACCTGATATGAATAAATTATTTCCTAAACCTGATTTTTTTGCCATATAATTTTTCCTTTATGGTGAGATAGATTCTGCTTCTAACTCTATTAATTGTAAATCAAAACTTATACTTCTAAAAGTATTACCACCTAAATCAATCCACCCTACAGTTGCTAAAGATATATCTAAATCTGTTACGTTCCCACCTAATTGTGAATCTGCCCTAAAACCTGTCTGTATGCTTCTGACAGCGTCCCACAACTCTAATTCTAATGCTTCCCTTGCTTTTTGACTAGGAGCTACCCTAAAATACGCTCTTACAGTCCAATTTTGTGTAACCATTACATTGCCCAATGTTTTTGTTTTTGCACTTTCGCCATTGAAGTATGCAGCAATTACTCTGTCACCAGTAGGTATAGATAACGGTTCACCTATAAGCACAACTTGAAACGTAGGACTACTAACAGCATTCATAATTGTTTTTATTGTAGTTATAGCACCTGACCTGCTCATGTAAGATTATCCTTTATAGGTTCTGCAAAATATTTGCTTTTATCTTCGTTTTCTAATTC
>MDSY01028201.1_pt1 | contig 10921 bp, 7 predicted proteins | sample 811131 | NCBI WGS metagenome assembly MDSY01 (sample SAMN05326643, study PRJNA326480) | marine metagenome | isolation source: seawater | place: Atlantic Ocean: South West | collected 2010
TAATGATATTAAGTTGTTTTCTTCAGTTATATTAGATGAAATTACTAAATTACATTCTGATTTTTCGAGATTCCAAACAGAATCGGTTGATGCCAAATAACCTAAGCGTTTATTTATAGATTCATAGTAAGGTATGTTATTTAGGAATGCTGTTGATACATTTTTAGTATTAATTTTTCTAGCTAAGCTTAGTATTCCAATATTATCTTCTATAGAAGCACGAGGAGAAGAAATTATAGCAATTTCATCTGATTTATATTTAGTCAATTTTGAGTTGATTTCTGAGTAAACGCTGTCATCATCTACTGATTTTAATTTATATACATCTTTTTGGTATGGTTTTTTTATTCTAGATGTAGAATTTGGATAATCATATCCAAATTTTCCTTTGTAGCAAAGTTGACCTCTTGTTGATTCGGATGCAAGATCGCCTTTGAATCTAATTAGTTTATCTGACTTGTTTACTTCAACTAAAGCATCGCATCCTCCAGCACAATTAAAACATGAAGCATTATACTCTTTATCAGATTTTTCCCATTTATAATCTCTTTCAACAAGAGCTCCGGTAGGACATACATCAATACAAGCTCCACAGAATTCACACCCAGATTCTAGTAATGATGTTCCGTTTGAAGTTCCAACTAATGAAACTCCTGATCTTGAAACAAGAGTTAATGCTGAATCTATTCTTATTTCATCACAAACTCTAACACATCTTGCACAAACTATGCACAAATTATAGTCTCTGTCATAGAAAGGATCGTCAACGTGTATCGGTAAATCTCTCCTGTTATAATTTAGAGGGATAGTCATATCCAACTGAACAAATCTTGCTGTATCTTTTAGCTCACATCTTTCATTTTTTGGGCAAATAGTACATCTGTCCGTAACCGCAACATGTCTCTGACATATATCCTGTGGGCCACATAACTCAATTCTATGGCAAGTAAGACATCCATGGGGATGTTCACTCATCAAAAGCTCTACAACACCTTTTCTAAGATCATTTACTGATTCATTGTCACTTTGAACTTTCATTGAATCTCCTGCGGGAGTAGTACATGAAGCAACTGTCATTTTTCTACCATCAGGCATTTCAACTTCTACTAAACAAGCTCTACATGCTCCATATGGTTTCATGCTTGGGTAATAACATAAATAAGGAATATAAATATCATTATCCATTGCTACTTGGAGTATAGTTTGACCATTCTTGATATCTAAGTTTTGTCCATCTATAATTATTTTTTGATCGTCACTCAATTTTTACTCCGCTGAATTAGGTCTTGTTCTTGTTGGCGTCAACATAGCTTCTAATGGTTCTGATTTATTATTCATTGAATCAATTATTTCTGATTCGAAGTATTTTAGAGAAGATGATATAGGATTATATCCTAGTTGACCATGTCCACACAAAGAACCTATTTTCATACTCTTCCCAATTCTTTCAAGAAGCTCCATATCACCAGGATTACTTTCTGAATCAGCTAATCTTTGTAAAACATCAAACATATGCGTATTTCCCAGCCTACACGGGAAACACTTACCGCATGATTCAAATTGGTTAAAAGCTACAAGATTTCTTATCAGATCTACAACTGAAACCGTTTCATTACAAACAATAATTCCTCCAGAGCCTAAAATGGCTCCTGATTTTGCCATCTCATCAAAATCAATTTTTGTTGCGAAAGCTTCTTTACCAAGTACTCCTCCTAATGGGCCACCTGTTTGTAGCATTTTTATATCACTATCTGAATTAGAGCCTCCACCAACTTCATCGAGAACCTCTTCAATTGTCATACCCATAGGTATCTCATACATTCCAGGTCTAGTTATATGACCTGAGAGACAAACAATTGCAGTCCCACTGGATTTTTCAGTACCTGTAGAGCTAAACCAGTCAGATCCATTTTTTATGATTTGCGGAACATAAGATATAGTTTTGACATTATTTATATTTGTTGGTTTTTGCCATAATCCTGCAGCTGCTGGGAAAGGAGGTTTGAATCTAGGAGTAGATCTTTTGCCCTCGATTGCTTCCATTAATGCAGTTTCTTCACCAGCTACATATGAATCTCCTGTAAGTGAAACTTCCATATCAAATGAAAAGTTTGAACCTAAAATATTGTCTCCTAATAATCCTTTGTCATAGGCTTCTTTAATGGCCCTTTCTATGGCATTAATCGGTATGTCATGTCCTTGTCTAATAAAAACATATGATTTATTAGAATTAGTTGCATATCCATTCAATATTAGTCCTTCAACTAATGTGTGAGGATCAGTTTCAAGGATTCCTTTATCGTTATATGCACCTGGATCACCTTCTTCACAATTACATAGAACATACTTAGTTGGAGCTTTATTAGGGGCTAAGAAGCTCCATTTAACACCAGTAGGAAATGCAGCTCCTCCCCTACCTCTTAATCCTGAGCTTTTAACTTCTTCAACAACTTCTTCTGGTGACATTTCAAACAGAGCTTTATTCAGGGCTGAATAACCTCCAGTTGATATATACTGCATTATGTCACCTGGTGTTATCTCACCAAAGTTTCTTGTAGCAATTCTAAGTTGTTTAGAAAATTGAGGTAAATCATTTATATTTGGTATTGATACATCTAAGTTTTTGCTAGATTCATAAGCAAATGCATTTTGTAATAGTACCTCTTGACTGTTTGAATAGTGATCATAAATCTTTTCACTAGTCCCTAGATCAACATTTGCATAATAAATTTTTTCACCTGTTGGCATAACAACAACAAGAATTGGTTCGAGATACATTAATCCCATAGATCCAACTTCAATAACATTTATTTTATTATTGGTTTTAGAGCTTAGTAGTTTTAGAATTTCATCAGCCCCGACTGCTTGCCCCGATGTGCCAGTTTGTACTCTAATAACTGTTTTATCTTTGTAAATCTTTGATAAATAATCTTTAGATAATTCTTCTAACTTTTTATATTGTTCTGACATATTATTTTTTAAGCTCTTCAATCATAGAATTTAGTTTTTTTTCGTCAAGTTTTCCATACATTTTGTGATCTATTGCAAATACTGGACTTTGTGCGCATGCTCCTAAGCAAGTTGAATAACGGAGAGTTACTTTATTATCATCAGACTCTCCTTCTCCTTTTATTCCAAGTTGTTCGTGAGCTTGATTAATGAGATTTTGAGCTCCATTAATATGACAACTAGGTCCCCAACAAACATCAAGGGTTTTATCTCCAGGGGGAGTAAATCTAAAGTTTGTATAAAAGGATGCAACACTCCAAACATCATTAATTGTAACTTTACAATGAATAGATATTTCTTCTACAGCCTCATCTGGGATGTAATGAAGTTTATCTTGCACAGCTAACAATGATGATAATACTGTTACAGTTTTCCTTTTTTGATTAGAAATAGAATCTCTAATATTCTTTCTTAAATTTTCAGAATTAGTTTTTTCTGACAATCTCTCTCCCGAGTTAATACATTTTAATTTTATCAACTGAATTTTTTGGTAACAAGATTTATTTCGTTATAAATTAACTATTATTTTTTCCCTAAAGATTTTGCAATCTTCATATCTTCACTAGTATCTCTCTGTATAGTTGGACTTACTATTAAATCTTGAACAATGGTTCTTTGTGGCATTCTCATGCACAAAAGGATTGTTTCAGCTATATCTTCAGGCATCATCATAGTTGACCTTGCAGTCTTATCAGGTGGTAATGGTCTGTTATCTAATATTGGAGTATCAACTTCTGCTGGATATATAGTACATGTTCTAATGTTATGCTCTCTTAATTCTTGCCTCATAGCTGTCATCATAGCTGCTACAGCTGCCTTGGCAGATGAGTAAGGTATTCCACCCATTAATCCTGGTGTAACTGCGGCCATAGATGAAATTGTAACAATTGTTCCTTCACCCTGATCAATCATGTTAGGAATTATGGCTTGTGACAACCTGTAAACTCCTTCAACATTAACATTAAAAACTGATTGCCAGTCTTCTTTCTCAACATACCTAACTGCTCTAACTTTACTACTATGACCGGCATTGTTTACTAGATATTGTATATTTCCAAAAGTATTAATAGCCTCTTTAGCAACATTTGCTGCTGCATCCCCATCCTCTAAGTCAGCTGAAATGTATGCCCCTTTACCTCCTGCGGCCTCTATCTCTTTAACAGATTCTTTTAATAGATTTTCTCGTCTTCCAACAATAAAAACATTTGCTCCCATTTCCCCTAGCATCTTTGCTGTGACTCTTCCTATACCTGAACCAGCACCTGTTAAAATTACAGATTTATCTTTTAAAGAATCCATTCTCTTCCTCCATAGTAGTTAGAAATATTTTTATTACATTATTCACTATGTATTACTAATATCCAATCCCTAAGGAGTGTATTCTTAATAAATTAACTTTTGATAATTAAATTCGTTATTTTATTTCCAAGATCTACAGCATAATTTGTACCTCTATCTTCTGGATAAATTTGGGCTGTATTTCCACTGTATAAACCTTTAATTGATAATTTTAGAGGTATTATAATTTTTGAATAATTGACAGGAATAATAGGTTGAGCATAATTTATCTTATTGAACTTGTGTCCCAATATCCAATCTTTATCAAACTTATTATTTATTTTTTTTAGGTAAGGAGTGTAAATATCAATTAATTCTTCGTAACTATATTTTAGTAGTTTATTATCATTTTCAACATAATTAGTAATGTACAAAATATTGTTATCAGCATATTTTTCCTTGGGAATTAAGTTAGTGTGTTCAATTATTCCCAAAAATGGAAAATTATTTTCAGCTATTGATAACCAGTAATATTCTGAAAGACTATTATTTAATGTCAATATCATAACAATTGCAGACATATACTCAACTTTATTCATAGAGCTTTTAATGTTTTGATCAAGATCAATCAATTTATCTAAAACTTGATATGGCGCTGTTGAAATAACAATGTCGTACTTCACATTTTTTTTAGATGATTTATTATCAATAATATCTACAGATTCAACTGAATTGTCTTTTGTTATTATTTTTGTAACTTTATGCTCGAAATGAATATTTCCATTGTTTTTCTTAATCTCTTTTTCAAGTTTGGATATAAGTTTAGAAAAAGATCCATTTGGATAACATAATATTTCCTGAAATTTGTAATTTCTAGATGAAACTCTTGTTTGAATTTTTGCCCAAAACCAAGGCATTCCAATAGTTTTATAAAATTTACCAAATTTTCCGTATAGCAATGGTCTGAATATAATCTCAAAAGTTCTTTTACTTACTTTATTAGAAAGCCAATCGTATGCAGTTATATTCTCTATTTTTTTCCAATTTCTTAGGAGCTTTAATCTTAAAGATAGAAGTATTAGCTTTATTCTTTCTTTGAAAGGTATCAAGGACAGCATTAATAAATCAAATGGTGATGTAGTTTTCCATACTTTACCTTCGCTATATGTTGCGACCGACGATTTATACCATTTCAAATCTTTTGACATACCTAAATCTTTGTATAAATTTAAAATAGCTTTATCTGTTACAAATAAATGATGATAAGCTTTTTCTATTTCAAAATCATCAATCTTTATAGTAGAAGCTTGCCCTCCTGCAAAAGGACTTGATTCATAAATAGAAACTTCATGACCAATCTTTGAAAGATTGTAAGCAGCTGACAAACCAGTAATTCCTGCACCAATGATACATATTTTCATTTAAGTTTTCTTAGTAGGTAATTTTTTTGTTGCTAATATTATAAATCCAAGAATTGAAATAGGTATAAATAAAACTAAGTGAACAATAATGATTATAGTGGCACCAATATCAGATGATACGTTCATTGCAATAAATGCCAATGTACCAAAAAATTCAAAATTTCCTAAATTTCCAGGTAATGAAGGTATTACTCCAGATAGGTTTGTTATTGAACAAACTACAAGAATCATAAAAAATAATTCTATTCTGGATATGTTAGTAATAAAGTAGTCGGCTATTATAAAATATACAATACTTTCAACAATCCATATAAGTAATGAAAAAATAAATACTTTAATATATTTATTTATTGATTTACACTCATAAAAAAAAGATAAAATATCTTGAAAAAAAACTAGTATTTTAGATAAAAGTATTCGAAAAAAATTAAGTCTACTTAATAAAAAAACAAAAATTAAAAGTAATAAAAAAAGCAAAATTATAATAAAACTGTTTTTTAATTGAAACAACTTAAAATCAAATTCTTTTATAAAAGGGAATGCAAAAATCATTATGATAACTAATGAAATTACATCGAATAATCTTTCAGTAAATATAGTTGATAGAACTCTAGTAAATTTATTTTGTTCAGAATTGACGATTCTATTTACTCTGTATAGCTCTCCAAGCCTAAAAGGGAAAATATTATTTGCCATATAACCAATTATGGTTTCATTCAACATATTAAATTTATATTGTTCAAAGAGCTCTTTATATATTATTTTCCACCTAAAATATCTTAATATAACTGAAGTGAAATAAACCAATGTTGAAACAAATAAAATTGAAAAACTGATTTTTGAAATATTATCAATTATAGAGTTGAAATCATTAACAATTTTGTAAACTCCAAAAATAAAGAGTAATGAAAATATTATGGAAAATAAGTTGTTAATGTTTTTAAAATTATTCAATAGATTCAAAATTGTTTGACTTTAGTAATACAAAATTAGTTGAACCAATTCTTGTTTCAAAATTTCTATTCATTATATAATTCGAAATTTTAGCTCTTGATTTGCTACTGGTTATAATCTTAAAGACATCTGATATTGATTTATTTCTGTATATGCTTTCAGGGAACCATTTCCTGTGAGCTATTATTCTTTTGAATTTATAATTACTAAGTGATTCTGATGATAATTTTTCAAAGTTTTTTTGATTTATTAATAGATAATCATAATCATGTTTATCTACATTGAGTTCATTGATCCAAATAACATTTTTATGTTCTCTCAGATACCACATCCATGGCCAAGCAAAACCATCCATAGTATCAATACCAACAATTAGTTTATCTTTTTTTATGTATGACTCCTCTATTTCTTCATATAGATTATGTAGAGCAGGAGAAGATTGTGTATAAATAAGCATATCCCTAGGTTCATCTGAAAGATCAAAAATAACTTTATTTGTTGTTTTTATAGTTAGAAGTGCAAAAAAAATGAATATAACAATTAATAATGACTTAGGCAGATCTACTAAACTTATAAACTTTTTTGACGAGATTGCAAATAGAACCAATAATAAAGCTACTATTAGATAAATCAAATCAAAGTATAAATAATTTGTATTATTTGAATAATCAGTAAATAAAATCTTTAACGTTAGATAAAAAAGGACAGATGAAGCAACTAAACTAATAATAATTTTTTCTAAATTAAGGTTGATAGAATTAATTATTTTTGAGAGAAATAAAGGTACTAAAAATATATAAGGAATAACCAGATTTACTACAAGCCAAGGCATTTTTTCACCTGCTATAGAAAAAGCAATTAATGAAAACAAAGCATTGAAAGATAATAATTTCTCAAAGAAAGCACCCTTGAATAAATAGAACAATGAAATAGGTAGACCGATCAAAAATACTAAGAATTCATTAGTAAAAAGTAATATAAAATAATAATACAAAGGCTGATTGCCTCTAGCAACATCATGTTGAGATAACCAATAACCAAGTGACTGCCAGTGTCCAGTAATTAATCCTGAAGGATTTATAAAAAAGGTTGTAAACATTAGAAAAAATACAATCAAGAAAATTGAAAAAGATCTAATCCAAACAGTTTTATCTATAATAAGACCAAAAAAATTAGAAATCCCTAGAAGTATAAAAGTAATAATAATAGATACAAAAACCCCATTTCCAACAGGCAGTCCTGGAGGAACACCAGGGTAACTATCAGGAGTTGAAAGAATTACTCCAATTGAACTTTGAAAAACAGAAAACATTGGGGCGCCAAGAGGTATGACTATTAATAATAAAATCAAGAATAGTTTTGTTATATGGTTTATTTCACTAATATGGATTTCTGACAATATTACTCTTAATAAATCTTTTATTGATACCAAAAATAAAAAAATTAAGACACCTAATATATTCAGATACATAGTTTCTTTGATAGTAAACCCCAAAGATATTATGAAGATTAAGAAATATAACCAATTATTATTTTTAGAAAGATAATATTTATATATAGAAATAAATAATAAAATAATTATTGCACTCATAAAAATATCATTTCTAGCAAATCTACTAAAATAAGTTAAAGATGGTGATATAGATATTAATCCTGCAATTAATAATGTAGACTTATCACCGATTTCTTTTCGAATAATCATAGGAAATAAGACAATTAGTAATCCAACAATTGCAAAAGGTAATCTAAGTAAAAATTCATTGCTTCCAAAAATCCAAAATGTTGCTGAGAGGCTATTGAATAAAAACATTCCATGAGTCAGCGGATTATGAGGGTAATACTCACCAATCGAAGTTGCGTATGAAAAAAAACCATGCAAACTTTCATCATGATGAACAGCTCTGCTACCTAAATCTATAAATCTTAATATGGCCGCAAAAAGAAAAATTCCTATATAGATAATCGAATAACTTCGATTCTTAAATAATTCAATCATTTACTTTAAAAATCTTGTAATAATCATTTTCAAAAATTAACTCAAATGATCTAAATTGATCATCATTATTAAGATCATATCGTTTTTTTTCATAAGTTGATAATACGATATATTCTACTTTATATTTATTTAATATAAGATTACTGGTTTGAGGATTCTTATAAAATTCTTCTATTGCATTATCAAGAGCAATAATTTCAGAAGTCTCAGATCTCCACTGCAACTGGTGATTTACCCATCCTAATATAGTTGATCTACCGGTATATGAAGATAATATATTTGATTTTGTGTAAGATTTTCCAACTCCCTCCAAAACAATATCATTTTTATTTGTATTGTTTTTGATAAATTGAATTGCTTCAATATCATCTTCACTCAAATAATCTAAACCATTTAGACCAAATGAACCAATATTATCTGAACTTCGTGTTTTTATTGCAGATGCAGACCACCATAATGATGGGATAAATAAGATGAAAATCAATGAGACTAATATAAGTCTTTTTGAAATAGTAAAAGAATTAATAAATAAAAATATAAAGTAGAGTGAAATTAAATTTAGTATTAGATAATTTATAAAATAAAACTTAAATACTGTGTTCATTCTATTATTGAAATGATCTACGACATAAATATATTCGGAACCTACAATTGTTATCAAAGATGAAAACAATAAAATTAGTATAGATTTTTCAATTTGAGAATTTTTTATGAGAATTATTGAAGCAGAAATCAGAAAAGCAAAGAACAAATTATTCAATAGTAAATTAATAAAAAGTTCTAAGTTTAGATAAATATCAGAAAAAAACAGAGGTATAGAAAGCAATATTGCAAGAGTAACAAGAAAATATCTTAATAATTCAAAATAAATTTTGTTTTTATAAATAATGTATGAAATTGAAATAGAAATTGTTAAGAATGAAAACCCCCAATAAAGAAAAAGGTGATGAAATCTAGAAATAATCTTAACATTTGATATATAAGGAAAAACTAATTGATTGCCAGGATTAAATAAAATCACAAATAGTATCAATTCGATAATCAAAATAATTATTATGTTTATAATTATTTTTTTTTCTTTTTTTTCAAAAGTTTTATATAGAAAAATAATATTTGAAAAAAGATACCAAAGTATAACAACAGAGTACCAAGGATTAATTAGAACTGAAAATATAAAAGTAATATTTATCCAAAATATATTTATCCTAGTAAAGCTTTGATTTTTGAAAAGAAAAAAAATAAAAGAAAAACATAAAATAACAAATGGAAGAACCAGAATATGTGGATGTATGTCTCCTAAAATTATTGAGAAACTAGGGAATTCATTAATCGTATAATCAGAATAAAATATATCAGGTTTGTTGAATGAAATTATTCTGGAAATAGAGAACCACCACCAATTATCATTTGGCCAAAATAACTCAATTGATTCTTTTTTTGTAATACCTTCTATGTCTATAAATTTGTAAAAATAATCACTTCCAAGGCCTAAATGGTTAACTAGTTCAAGTATTGTTGCCAATGGGCCTAAAAAAATCATATAAATGAAGAGTATGAGAAAAATAATTGATTTCTTTATATGACTTACAAACTCAAGTAAATTGATCAAAGATAAATAAGTTAATGAAATAACAGATGGTAGAACTAAGTTATAAGCATATGCACTATCTAAATTAATAATAGATGGTATAGATGAATAAATAAAATATCCAAATGAATAATAAGAAATAGAATTATTATAAAACCATAAATCTTCTGAAATAATCGAACTAGAAGACATAGTTGATGAAAACATCATGAATTCCATAATCTTTTCGGTATGCAAAATGTCTGAATTACTCATTCTAAGAACTGCAACAAAGATAAAAATCATACTAAAAATTAGATTGTTTGTAGTTAAGAATCTTTTGAAAAACAAAATATAAGATGAATTCTTAATTATAAAAATTATTGAAAATATTATTAGTAGACCAAAAGATATTTTCCAAGATTCTGAATTATCTAATATATTTGATGTTAGAAAAGAAAATATTGTCCCAGATATTGCAAAAAGTATAAATCCAATTAATGTTTCATTTATTCCAATATATAACTTTTGGTTAAGAATATTATTGTAGGTGAAACCAATGGAGAACAAACCATAAAAAACAACTAGAAATAATAATATTTCAATCATTTTTCATCTTTGTTAATGAATGTATCTAAAGCAATCTGAGCAGCTGATTTTTCTGCATCAATTTTTCTTCTTGCTTTGGTAGATGTA
>MDSY01050741.1_pt1 | contig 10921 bp, 11 predicted proteins | sample 811131 | NCBI WGS metagenome assembly MDSY01 (sample SAMN05326643, study PRJNA326480) | marine metagenome | isolation source: seawater | place: Atlantic Ocean: South West | collected 2010
AGAAGAAAGTAAGACTAAAATTTATTAATTTGACTATCAAACTCTTTTGAGTAGTTTATTAAATTATGAATCTAGTCATAGTTGAGAGTCCCGCTAAAGCTAAAACAATAAATAAATATTTAGGTGATGACTATATAGTTCTAGCAAGTTATGGTCATATACGAGATTTACCATCAAAAAATGGTTCAGTTGACCCTGAGCATAACTTTAAAATGGAATGGGAAGTTGATAGTTTTTCAAAAAAATACTTAAAAGAAATTACTGATGCCGCTAAAGATTCTTCTAAAATTATACTAGCTACAGACCCTGATCGTGAAGGTGAAGCTATAGCTTGGCATGTAAAAGAATACTTAAATGAAAAAAAACTTCTAAAAGATAAAATAGTTGAAAGAGTAGTGTTCAATGAAATAACTAAAAAGGCAGTAACTTATGGTATTGAAAACCCAAGACAAATTGAACAATTGTTGGTGGATGCCTATATGGCGAGGAGAGCTTTGGATTACTTAGTTGGATTTAATATATCACCTATTCTATGGACTAAATTACCAGGATCAAAATCAGCAGGAAGAGTGCAATCTGTAGCATTAAAACTAATAACTGAAAGAGAACATCAAATTGAGTCTTTTGACCCTGAAGAATTTTGGACCTTAAGTGTTAATTTTCAAGATAATAAAAAAAATTTAGTTACATCAAGCATAACTCAACTTAATGGTAAAAAAATAGAAAAATTTTCTTTTAAAAATAAAGAAGAAATAGATAAAGCAATTATAAATATAAGAGGTAAAAAATTTAGTATTACTGATATTTCTTCTAAAGTTGTGAGCCGAAACCCTTCTGGGCCATTTACAACATCTACCCTACAGCAAGTGGCATCAAGTAGGTTGGGATTTGGTGCTTCTAGGACAATGCAAATTGCTCAAAAATTGTATCAAGGCATTGAAATAGACGGTGAAACAATAGGCCTGATAACCTATATGAGAACAGATGGTACCAACATATCAACAGATGCAATTTCTGACTTTAGAAATTATATAAAGAATGAATATGGTGAAAATTACCTTCCTGAAAAACCATTAAATTATTCTGGAAAAAAGGCCAAGAATGCTCAAGAAGCTCATGAAGCAATAAGACCTTCCGATATTAGTAGATCACCAGATTTTGTTAAAAAATATTTAAGTGTTGATCAACAAAAATTATACAATTTAATTTGGAGCAGAGCTTTATCTTCACAAATGGAGACTGCTAAGTTTGATCGAAATACAATAACAATTACCTCTGAAGATAATAGAACAATCTGTAAAACTAGTGGATCTGTATTAAAATTTGATGGATTTTTAAAAGTTTTTCCAAACCCTAACAAAGATGATGATGAGGCAATATTGCCTGAAATGTCTAAAGGGCCAATTAATATTGAGTCATTAATAGATGAGCAACATTTTACACAACCACCACCAAGATACTCTGAGGCAAGTCTTGTAAAAAAATTAGAAGAACTTGGAATAGGTCGACCCTCAACATATGCTAGTATAATTTCAACAATTTCTAACCGTGGATATGCTGAAATTTTAAATAAAAGATTTTTTCCGACAGATCGCGGCAAGCTAATTTCTGCATTTTTAGAAAAATTATTTTCTAAATATGTGGATTATAATTTTACAGCTGGGTTGGAAGATCAATTAGATGACATTACAACTGGTAAAGAAAGTTGGATTAAAGTTTTAGAAATGTTTTGGAAAGATTTCAACAATAATGTTTCTGAAGTTAAGAAAAAAAGAACTAGGGAAGTTTTAGATTTATTAAATGATAGTTTAGGTACATTAATTTTTGATAAAGACTCAGATGGTAATGTGGTAAGAAAATGCATTTTATGTGAAACAGGGTCTCTAAGTTTAAAAAATAGTTTTAGAGGAGGTGCTTTTATCGGTTGTTCAAATTATCCTGAGTGTAAATTTACTAGACCATTATCTAAAGCAAAAGCTGCAGCACAATCTCAATTAGCAGAACCTAAATTTATTGGCAAACATGAAAATGGAAATGATATATTCTTAAAAAATGGGAGATTTGGTCCCTATCTTCAATATGAAAAAATATTAGAATCAGTGACAGAAGAAAAAGAGGCAAAGAAAAAAAAGAAAAGTAAAAAAGTTAAACCAGACGTTAATGAGCTTTTAAAAAATGTTTCTATACCAAAGGGTTTAGAGCTAGAAAGTATTGATTTAGAAAAGGCTCAATTTTTGTGCTCATTACCAAAGTTACTAGGGATTAATCCTGAGAATCAAAAAGAAATTAATCTAAATACTGGAAGATTTGGTCCTTATTTAAAATGTGAGAATAAATCAGCAAGAATAGAAAATATAGAAGAAATATTTTCTATAGGCCTAAATAGAGCTATAACTTTAATTGCTGAAGCTAAACCTGGTAGAATGTCCGCATCAATTATAAAGGATTTAGGTGAACATCCAGAGGACAAAAAACCAGTAAGAGTTATGAAAGGACAGTATGGACCATATATAAAGTACAAATCTCTTAATGCAACAATTCCTGAAGAAAAAGACCCTATAGAACTAACTATGGAAGAGGCATTAATATTAATTGAGAAAAGGAAAGAATACGATAGAACTAAAAAAACTAAAAAAACTAAAAAAACTAAAAAAGCTAAAAAAACTAAATAAAAAATTATGAAAAAAATATTAATCTCAATTATTTTTATATCTACATTAACTTTAAATTCTAATGCAGCTGAATTAAAAGATTGCTCTGTATACAGTAAGTTTAATCCCAAGTATTTAGCTTGCAAAACATCTAATATGGCAAAAAACACAATGAAATATCAAAGTGAGCAGTGGTCAGGCAAAAATGAAAGTGAAGACAAAAAAAAGGATTAATAATGAGTTTTGAAGATAAAATTAAAGAATTAAATATTAAACTTCCAGAAGCAAAAGCACCAGCGGGGAACTATGTTGCCACAAAAATATCAGGTAAGTTGCTGTACATATCTGGTCAAATTTCTATCGATGAAAAAGGTGAATTAATTAAAGGTAAAGTTGGGAAAGATTTAGATACTGAAAAAGCTTATCTGGCAGCAAAAAGATGTGGATTGAGTATTATTACCCAAGCTAAAAATGCTTGTGGTGGTGATTTATCAAAAATAAAAGCATGTGTAAAATTAACTGGCTTTGTTAATTCAACTGAAACTTTTACTGAACAACCTAAGGTAATAAATGGAGCATCTGATTTAATGGCTTCTATTTTTGGAGATGCAGGCATGCATACTAGAGCCGCGGTAAGCACTAACAGTCTACCATTGGGTGTTGCGGTTGAGATTGATGCGATTTTTGAATTAGTTTAAAAATTAATTAGATCTTCCAACACTAAAATATTTAATATTAAGTTTACTCATTTTGTCTGGAGAATAAAGATTTCTCATATCATAAATAATAGTTTTTTTATTTTTGAGTAATTTCTTAAAGTTTAGTGATTTAAAATCATTCCATTCAGTATGAATAATTATCAAATCAGCTTTGTCTAAGCATTTATCTACAGATTTAGCATATTGAACATTTTTATATTTTTGAAAATCATCTTTAAATCCAGTTGGATCAAAATATTTTATCAAAGCACCTTTCTTTAATAATTCAGGTATCATTGTTAAACTAGAGGAGTCCCTCATATCATCTGTATTAGCTTTAAAAGTAACACCTAAAAAACTAATATTTTTATTTTTAATTTTATTACCTAGAATTTCATAAACTCTTTTTAATAATAATTTGGATCTGTTTTCATTTGATTTAATAACAGATTTGATGACTGACAAATTTGTTTTGAATTTGTCACCAGTAGATGTAATTGCTTTCGTATCCTTTGGAAAGCATGATCCTCCATAAGCAGGTCCTGCTCTTAAAAATCGACTCCCTATCCTTTTATCTAAACCCATTCCAATTGCTATGTCATCTATATTTATATTTGTTTTTTCACAAAGATTCGCAATTTCGTTGATAAAAGTAATTTTGGTTGCCAAAAAAGAATTAGATGCATACTTAATTAATTCAGCGGCTCTTCGTGATGTGTGAATATACTGAGCCCCCTTTGCTATCAAAGGAGAGTATAAATTCTTTAAAATTTTGTTAGATCTTAAATCGTTAGATCCTATTACAACTCTATCAGGATAAGTAAAATCTCTAATAGCCTCACCTTCTCTTAAAAATTCTGGATTTGATATAACTGAAAACTTATTTTTTGAATGTTTCTTAGACAATATTTTTTCGATTTCGTCACCTGTCGCTACAGGTACAGTAGACTTTGTGACAATGATTTTAAACTTATTAATAAATTTAGATAATTCTTTTGTTGCGCCAAAAATTTGACTCAAATCTGCATTTTTTCCATTTTTTTTAGTAGGCGTACCCACGCAAATAAATATTATATCAGATTTTTTAACAGAAGTTTCCAAGTCATTAGAAAAATTTAATTTTTTGTTTTTAACATTTTTTAAAACTAGCTCCTCAAGACCAGGCTCATAAATAGGTATGGTTCCTTTTTTAAGATTATTAATCTTAGTTAAATCTTTATCTACACAAATAACATCGTTACCTAAATCTGAAAAACAAACTCCACTAACAAGGCCAACATAGCCAGTACCTATCATGCATAATTTCATAATTTAGCAATTTCCATAGAAGACTTAATGTAACCATTCATAGTTCCACAATCTAAATATTTTCCTTCAAAATTATGTGCAATAAATTTTTCATTGTCTTTAATTAAAGATTGAATTGCGTCAGTAATATGGATCTCGCCACTCTTACCAGGTTTTTGTTTTATCAATTTATTAAATATTTTTTTAGGTAAAATATATCTACCTATAACAGCTCTATTCGAGGGTGCTTTATTTATAGATGGCTTTTCTACAACATCATTTATCAAATAATTATTTTTATCTAAACGTTTATTAAGTTTATATATACCCCACCTTGTAACAGATTTTTTATTAACTTTCATACTAGCCATAACAGATGATTTATACTTCTTGTGAACTTTAATCATGGAACGTGAACAATTTTTGTTTATTATCAAATCGTCTGGAAGTAACATTAAGAAATATTTATCTTTAATAAACTTTTTTGTTCTTAGAACTGCATCGCCCGTACCAAGTGGTTTGTTTTGATAAACAAACTTAATCATTTTTTTGTATTTTAAGATCTTTTTATATTCAGCATTAATTCTAATATCTTTTTTTTTCTTTAATATTTTTTTGTAAAATTTATCATTATAAAAATATTTTTTAATCATTTCTTTTTTTTTAGATATTATGAAAATAACTTCTTTGATTCCTGCTTCAATACATTCGTCTAAGATAAACTCTAATCCTGGCTTACCATTAATGGGTAATAACTCTTTGGCAAAAACACTGGTTAGTGGAAGCAACCTGGTACCTAGTCCAGCCAAAGGAATTATCGCTTGTTTAATCATCCAAATGTTTTACTTATTAAAATAACTAATACAAATGAAAATTATATTAAATAGTACAGAACTTAAAAAAGAATTAAAAAATAATCATAATATAGGCTTTGTTCCTACAATGGGCAGTATTCATAAGGGACATGAATATTTGATATTGAGATCTAAGAAAGTATGTAGAAAAACATTGGTTAGTATTTATGTTAATCCCACACAGTTTAATAATAAAAAGGATTTAAGAAATTATCCTAAAAATATTAAAAAAGATTTATCATTACTTAAAAATTTAAATGTTGATTTTGTTTTTATACCTAAAACCAACGATATTTATAAACAGAAAAAAATTAAAAGAATAAGACTCAAAAGTACTGATAAAATTTTGTGTGCAAAGTTTAGGAAAGGACATTTTGAAGGAGTTTTAAATATAATGGACAGATTAATTAAAATTATATCACCAAATAAAGTTTTTATGGGTGAGAAGGATTTCCAACAATATTATTTAGTTAAAAAGTTTTTTAAACATAATTCGAAAATAAAAGTTATTAAATGTAAAACCATTAGAACAAAAAATAAAGTTGCCCTTTCATCAAGAAATTTTTTATTAAGTAAAAAAAATATTTTTGTTGCTGAAAAAGTTATTAAAGAACTGTTCAAATTAAAAAAAATAATTTCAAAATCTATTAGAGTTAACCAATACCTTACATCTGTAAAAAAAGATTTAATTCAAAAATATAAAATTAAAATTGAATACTTGGAAATTAGAAATGTTAATAATTTAAAGAAATCAAATTTTATAAAAAACTCTAAAATATTTATTGCTTACTATTTAGATGATATTAGATTAATTGATAATTTATAAAAAATAAGCACCAACACCAAGAAACGAGACAAATCCAATAACATCAGTAATTGTAGTTACAAAAACACTCGATGCAATAGCTGGATCTATTTTCATTTTTTTAAGGGTGACAGGAACAACAATACCAAAAAGACCTGCTACTATCATGGTAATGATCATTGATATTGATATGATTAAAGACAATTGTAAATCTTGGAACCATATTTGAACTACAATTGAACTTATAATTGCAAATATAATTCCATTTAAAATTCCAATATTAAATTCTTTTAAAATATTTTGATTGAAATTGTTTTTGGTTAGATCATTTGTTGCTAGTGTTCTTACGGTTACAGCCAAAGTTTGCATTCCAGCATTTCCACCCATGGAAGCTACAATAGGCATTAAAAAAGCAAGAACAATCATTTGTTCTATAGTTGCTCCAAATAGACTTATGCACCAAGTTGCCAAAAAAGCTGTAAATAAATTTAGTAGCAACCAGTTAAATCTTCTTTTTGTTTTAACAAAAACTCCATCAGTAATTTCTTCATCACCAACACCTGCTAATCTTAATGCATCTTCTTCAGCTTCTTCTTTTAAAACTGTTAAAACATCATCATAAGTAATCATACCTACTAGTTTTTTATTTTTATCTACTACACATGCTGAATTCAAATTATAATTTTCAAATAAATTACCAACTTCTTCTCGATCCATATCAACAGGTACTAAAAATGGAGAAACTTTCATAATTGATATCATTTTAGAATCTCTTGATGTTCTTAATACTTTAGATGATGGAACTGTACCAATAGGCATAAAATTTTCATCCACAATGAAAATTTCTAAAAATTCTTCTGGTAACTCTTTATTCTCTCTAAGATAATCAATCGTTTGACCTACGCCCCAATTACTTGGAATAGCAGTAAATTCTCTTTGCATTATTCTTGCGGCACTGTCCTCTGGATAACTAAGACCTTCTAATAAGGCAAAACGATCTTTTGGCGGTAACTCACTTAAAATAGAATTCTTTTCATTTTCGTCTACATTTTCAAGAATTTTGATAGCATCATCAGACTCTAGATTTGTTAAAATTCTAGTTATAGATGCTGAAGAAAGATACTTTATAATTTCAGACTGAACAGATTCATTTAGTTCAATAAATACCTCGGGATCAATTTTAAATTCATTTAATTTTATTAAACTTTCCCTGTCATTTTGGTTTAAATGCTCAATAATATCAGCGGCATCAGCGGGGTGCATTTCCTTAAATGAATTTGTTATAAAAATAGCATCATTGTTTGAGATTTTATCAGTTAATACTTTTATATATTCTTTATTAAACTCAAAATTAACTTTTTTATCTTTAATTTTCTTTGTTAAAGTCATAAATTTACTCAGTATTAGTCAGCAACTTTTAGTGCATAATAAAAAGAATACAAATTATTAATGAATATTCAAATCAAAAAGTCAACAAAACCAGTAAAATACAAAGATGCTATAACTATACTTGAGGATAGATTAAAGTTAGTTAGTAAAAATGAAGATAAAGAATTAATATGGATTTTAGAGCACGAGGGAGTTTTTACAGCTGGTACTAGCTATACCAAGAATGACATTTTAGATAAATCTATAAATATACTCGAAACAAATCGTGGTGGTAAAATAACATATCATGGACCAGGTCAGTTAGTGTTTTATTTTGTTATTGATTTAAGAAAAAAAAATAAAGATATTAGAAAATTTATATTAGTCATTGAAAAAACAATTGTAGAGACCTTAAAAAAATTTGAAATTCAAAGTTATGCTGATAGGGAAAATGTTGGAATTTGGTTTAATAATAAAGGTAAATTAGAAAAAGTTGCCGCTATAGGTGTAAGGGTCAGTAAATGGATCGCATATCATGGTTTTTGTTTAAATATTGATAATGATCTAGCTCCATACAAAAAAATAGTACCATGTGGTATTTTTAATAGAGATGTCACTAACTTAAAAAAAATTTCAAATCAAGATTATAATAAGATTAAAGATATTTTAATTGAAAATTTTATTATGAATTTGAAAAGTTTAAACGTTTAGTTTTTAGAAGTTTTTTAAAATAATCTGGCAAAAGAGCAGTATATGTATGTTTTATATCGTTAATAATAAACCTAATTTGATACGAGTGAAGCATTAAATTTTTGTTAATACCTTTGTTATGAAACGCCAATTTATATTTTATATCACCAAAAATGGGTTGGCCGATAGCATATAACTGTTTTCTCAATTGATGCTTTCTACCAGTAATAGGTTTCAACTCTACCAAACTTGCTTCAGAGTTTTTATCAATAACTTTGTACAATGTTTTTGCTTTTTCTATTATTTTTTTTTGTCCATCGTATCTAACCAAATCGTCATTCCATTCTCCAGAATCTTTATCAAGTTCACCATGGCAAATAGCTAAATAAGTTTTGTGAACTTTTCTTAACCTAAATAACGAAGTTAAAAGTTGTGCACTTTCTCTTGTTTTTGCCATAATAAAAACTCCCGATGTGTCCTTATCCAATCTGTGAACTGAATAAGGCTTTGTATCCTTAAAGATTTCACTTTTTGCAAATATATCCACAAGGTTTTTTTTGGACTTAGTTCCACCTTGCACTGAAATACCTGTACTTTTATTTAAAACAATAAAATTATCATTATTATCAATTATTAAATCTTCATTAGACTTAATAATCGCTTTAGAGGGTTCAAACTTAATTTTTTTTTGAATTATTTTTTCTTTAAAATTAATGTTGTAAAAATTAATTTCATCACTTGTTTTAATTTTATGTGAACTTTTGATCTTTTTTTGGTTAACCTTAATCTTTCCTGATCTTAAATTTTTTTCGATCAGTCCTTGTGGCATCAAGCCTAAAGTGTGTCTAATCCAACGATCTATACGCATATCATTACACGTTGAATCAACGATATACGACTTTTTCATGATTTAAAGTTATGCTGTAGCTACTTTTTTTTCTTCAGTTTTGGTAGCTTCTTTAGTTGTATCTTTTTTCTTTTTATCAACTCTTCTTGCTTCCACGTCCCTATCAACGAACTCTATAATAGCCATAGGTGCGTTATCTCCATATCTAAATCCTGCTTTGATAATTCGAGTATATCCACCGTTTCTTTTTTCATATCTTTTTGAGAGTGTTTTTTTTACTTTATTTGCAGATTTACTATCTTGTAATTGTGAAATTAACATTTTAGAGGTAAGTAAGGTTTCTTTTTTTCCAAGTGTAATAATCTTGTCTGCTTGAGGCTTTAAAAATTTGGCTTTTGGCAAAGTGGTCTTAATTTGCTCATATTTAATTAATGAGTTAAGCATATTTTTCAACAAAGCTTTTCTATGTTCAGAAGTTCTATTTAACTTCTTATTTGCCATTCCGTGTCTCATTAGATTGCTTCCTCTAATTTTTTAGACATTTCTGCGATGTTATCTGGTGGCCAATTAGGTATCTCCATGCCTAAATACAAAGACATTCCAGTTAGTACCTCTTTTATTTCATTGAGTGATTTTCTTCCAAAATTTGGTGTTCTTAACATTTCACCTTCAGATTTTTGAACAAGATCTCCAATATAAATAATATTATCATTTTTAAGACAATTCATTGATCTTACTGACAATTCTAATTCATCAACTTTTCTTAGTAAATTTTTGTTAAATTCCGGTTCAGTTGAAACTTCTTTAACTGGTGCCTCAACAGGTTCATCAAAATTAACAAACATTTTTAGTTGGTCTTGAAAAATCCTCGCTGAATATGCAACTGCATCTTCAGCAGAAATTGAACCGTTAGTTTCAACTTCCATTGTAAGTTTGTCATAATCAAGAGCCTTACCCTCTCTCGCTGTACTTATTGAATAAGTCACTTTCTTAACAGGGCTGTATAATGAATCTATTGCGATTAATCCTAAAGGTGGTTCTTCAGGCTTATTCAAGTCGGCTGGAACATATCCTTTACCTGTATTTACATTCATCTCCATATGAAAGTTAGTTTTTTCATCAAGGTTGCAAATAACAAGATCAGGATTTAAAATTTCAATGTCAGCTACTGTTGTAATATCAGAAGCTTTGATTTCACCAGGTCCTTTTGCATCTAGAATTAATTTTTTAGTTCCTTCGGTAGAACATTTTAATGCCAATGATTTAACATTTAAAACTATATCAGTTACATCTTCTCTAACACCTTTTATAGATGTAAATTCATGTAAAACTCCATCAATTTGAATTGAAGTAACAGCCGCTCCTCTGATCGATGATAATAAAATTCTTCTTAATGAATTACCCAATGTTAAACCAAACCCTTTTTCTAGTGGTTCAGCTATAATCTTAGCATTAGAAAGATCTTCACTAATTTTTACATCGAGCTTAGAAGGCTTAATAAGTGCTTTCCAATTCTTGATATTTACATTTTCCGATTCCATTAAACTCTCCTTTTCTTGGGTGGTCTTGTGCCGTTATGAGGCATTGGTGTTGTATCTTTTATAGACAAAATTTTAAAACCCCTAGCCTGTAATGCTCTTAAAGCAGTTTCACGTCCTGAACCAGGTCCTTTAACTTCTACAGATAAAGTTTTCATTCCGTATTCTAATGCTTTTGAGGCA
>MDSY01064385.1_pt1 | contig 10921 bp, 18 predicted proteins | sample 811131 | NCBI WGS metagenome assembly MDSY01 (sample SAMN05326643, study PRJNA326480) | marine metagenome | isolation source: seawater | place: Atlantic Ocean: South West | collected 2010
AGCAGCAGCCAAAGCTGGTGCAGGAGGTTTAAAACAACTGCAGAACAAGTTTGGGGATCTAATGGAAACTATAGGCGCAATGCTAATGCCTATTTTAAATACTTTAGTAGATGGTATTAATGGGATGTTAGATGCCTGGAATGGTTTAGATGAGGGATTACAGATAGCTATAATAGCTTTTGCAGGTATATTAGCAGCTATAGGTCCAGTACTAACTATAGTAGGTGTACTAACTACTGCTATAGGTTTTATGCTATCTCCTGTAGGATTAATTATAGCAGCAATAGCAGCATTAACTGCAGCTTTTATTTATGCCTATGATAACTTAGATGCATTAAAAGAGGTAGGTGCTATGGTGTTTGCTACTTTACAAAATGCAGTTATATCATTTATACAATTTCTAGTACAAAACAATCCATTTGCATTATTGATAGAGGGCTACAACTTTGTAGCAGAGGCATTTGGTAAAGATAAAATCACTTTTTTTGATGATGTCTCTGATTCTTTAGAGGGTTTAAAAATGAAGATACCAGAAGTATCTACTGAGTTTGGATCATTTGGAGAAGCTGTATCTAATGCTGCTACAACTGCTAAAGAGGCTCTATTTGGAGTAGGAGAGGCTGCTGGTGTAGGAGCTGAGCTGCTAGGTGGGCAAGGTGGAGAGAGTACAGGAGGCTCATCTAGTGGAGGTGGATCTACTGGTGGTGGTGGAACTGCTACTGGTGGTGGAGATAGTGGTGGAGGTGGAGGTCTTATAGAAAAGATGCAAACATTGACAGAGGCATCTAAAGAGTTTGGTTTATCTATGGCTAATGATTTTGCAGGTGGTTTAGCTAATGCAGTTACATCTGGAGAAAATTTCTTTAAATCTATGAGTACAATATTTGCAGATTTATTAAAACAAATAGCTGCATTAATAATAAAAGCTGCTATACTAGCTGCCTTATTTGCGATGATACCTGGAATGGGTGGTGCAGGTGTTGCTACAGGCTTTAAAGATATATTAACTGGATCATTAACAGGTAGAGCATCTGGTGGCTCAGTAGTAGCAGGTCAGCCATATATGGTAGGAGAGTCTGGAGCTGAGATGTTTGTTCCTAATAACTCTGGTAGTATAGTAGCAAATAATAATTTAGGAGGCTCAGTTATTCCAGATGTTAGAATAAGTGGATCAGATTTAATGCTAGTATTTAATAGAGAGAATAAAAGACGAAACGGAGTAAATAGATAAACATGGCTGCTATATTATATTCATCTACTTTTAAAACTCAACACAATAGAGAATATACTATTGAGATTAGAAAAAAGAATACTACAGGAACTACTCAATATTTTGATTTAGCTAGTGATGGGTTTACTTTAAAATATGATCAAGGCTCTAATTTACGATTAGCAGAATTAATGCCTAGTACATTAACATTCGGTTTCATTATTAAAAATGAAACTGAGCGTATTTTTGTGAGAGATGTTTTGTCTGCTCCTAGAGGAGAGTATTATATCAGAGTACAAAGAACAGGTTTAAGTAGCGTATATTGGGCTGGATGGATAGAGCCTGGATTTGATACTTATGCTGATACTGCATTCCCTTATACTACAGATATTAGAGCAACAGATTCACTAGATGTAGTTATAGATAAATACACTAATGTATCAAATATAATACCTACAGATAACTATAAAGATCTTAGGCATCCTATGAAAGTACTGCAGGATAAATACGATTTAAATGAAGTATTTGCAGTTAGATTATATAATTTTGCTATACAATGGAAAAACAATGCAAGTGATCCAGATCCCTTAGTAGATCCATCAACAGAAACATTTTATAATAGACAGGCTTTCGTAGATAATCCGATAGATTTCCCTAATATAATTAGAGATATTTATACAGAGTTTAAAGGAGTCTATAAAGCATTTGGATGCAGGGTATTTTTTAGTGAGGGCCAGTATAGAATAATACAAGATAATAGTTATAATTTTAATTATAAAGAATGGATTTATTTAGATCCTACTAGCTCTACAACTTATCAAATTAATACTCCTTATAATCAAATAGCAGTAAATAATGCTTTATCTCCTACTGCTAGTAATAATGCAGTAGCTTTAGGAGGTGGTACACACACATTTGATCCAGAACTAAACTCAGTTAGAGCAAATTTCGTCTTTGGAGATGCAGGAGCAGTATTTGATCCATCTGAGGATTATAATACTTTTACTACTATAGGTATTTTAGGTGGAGGTAGTGCAAACATGCTATTAAGTTTAAATTTACAAACTCAGCAAACTCATACAATGCCTAATCCTGCTGGGCCATTTCAACCATTAGGAGTAGTAGGAGGAGTGCAGCAGAATAATTTACAAGGATTAGCAAGCTCTACATTATTTACATGTAAGTTTAAATCTGGATCTTATTATCTAAATTGCAATATTAATCTTAACTCTGCAGATAATGGCTCTAATGTATCTTTAAATAATTTTGAATGGAGCCAGGATTCTAATAATGAGGTAAGGGTGCAAGGTACTGCTCAAAATCCATTTTGTACTCCGATATTTGACTATGATTTACCTGCAGCAACAACTACAGTAAAATTATACTTTCAAAATGTAGAGATTCCTCCTCCTCCTTTTTTTGGAGAGCTACAATTCAAATACTCTGCAGTTATTACTTTTTTAGATTCGGTGCCTGCTATACCATTATCTGCTAGTTACGATGATTTAATAATAGCAGTAGCATTATGGTTTAATCCTGCTAATCCTCCATTGACTACTACACAACAAATAAATACAATGGCTCAAATGGGTGGGCCAGCCATGATTATTAACCCATGTAGTTTAGCCTATGCTGCTAATGATTCAAATAATCAAGGTGCTATATACATGGCACAACAAACGCCATCAGTAACTAATCCAGATTTTAATTTAGGAGATGTTAAATTAGGAGTAGTACTAGGAGAGTCTGATAGTATAAAGACTTTAGCTTTTGATGATGCAGGAGATTTTGCTCCTATTACAGGGATGAAAAATGTAAATTTTGGTACTTATATTAGCCCTACTAGATTACTTTGCAGAGAGTATTTAAAAGGTCAAAACAAACCAGTCAACATTTGGCAGGGTACTATTGAATCTACAAACTATGAAGCTCATAAATACTTATACTTTGAGGATTATATAAATACTGTTCCTAGTAAATGGATATTTATGCAGGGTAGTTATAATGCAGCTAATGAGCAATGGAATGGCTCTTGGTATAAATTAGATGTAAATGAGAATGAGGTATTTAATGAAACAGAGGATATAAATAACGATCCTAATCCTCCCTTTGATCCTGGCCCAGTAGATACAGGTGGGCATGGAACAGGTAATCCATTACCAGAAAAAATACCAGGCAAATATAATCTTAGAGCAAATAGTACTAATGTAAATGATGCAGTATTATCATTAATTAAAAGTAATGAGCTAGGTATAACTACTATAGCTATTCCTGCAGCTATCTATAGTGATGGCGATGAGATTGATTTAACAGGCATAAGATGTGATTTAAAAATAAACCAAAAAATAATGCTCTGTGATGATAACGGAGGTAATTTTACATATTTAGAAACTTATGCTGCTAAAACTGCAGGTAGTACTAAGGTAAGTATAAAAGCTAAAACATTATCTAGAAGTTATCCTGTAGGCTCTGTATTAATGATACAAAGCAATGATTTAACTAATGTTATTACTGGTGGTGTTTCTCAAATAGTTGCAGGTACAAACGTAACTATCAGTCCAAGTGGTGGTACTGGAGTAGTTACTATAAATAGCACTGGTGGAGGAGGATCTCCATCAGCACCTACAAATAGTGTACAATATAATGATGGAGGGAATTTTGGAGGAGAATCTGAATTTAAATACTTTCCAACTTCTAACGATTTATATGTAAGCAAAACAAATTCTACTTTTTATGGTACAAATAATAGTGGTAGAACTTATTTTGATGAAAATGCAAATATTCTATTTTTTCATTTACATGCCCAAGATTTTAATTTAGGTAATAGTAATGCTTATTTTATTGTTTCTGATGATGGAGGTAACACTAAACAAAATGGATATGATAAGAGAGCCCCTTTGAGGATTGCTAGTACATTCTTACCTAATTCATATAGAATAGTAGCTTTTGAATGTATTACTAGTATAACAAGACCATTAGCATTCAGATTAAGTACATGGTATACTGGAACTAGTACAATTATAATTACAGGAGATACAAATCAAATAATAAGTTTAAAAAATCCTCATACTATACAACCAGATGAATATTTCAGTATAAATGTAGTTTCTGATGCTGATAAATTTGAGGTATTTGGTGCGAGAATATATCTAACAAAAGTTTAAAAATGGATAAAGACACTACAGAGAGTATAATAGTTAATGGAGCTGCAATTGGATTGAGCTTTACAGAGTTAGAGCCTGCATTAAGATTATTAGGATTAGTTATAGGTATAGCATTTACATTGTATAAATTTTATTTAGCTTATAAAAATGAAAAAAGGCGTACTAATAAGGATTAAAGACAATGGTACACAAACTCTAGGCAGGCTATTTATATTTAATGGCTTAGATATAGAATTTGAATGTGCTACTCTAGAGCTGCCATTTAAAAATAATGCTAGAAACATCTCCTGCATATTGCCAGGTAGATATAAAGTATCTCCTAGAAATAGCCAAAAGTATGGGGATCATTTTTTAGTAGAGAATACAATGCTTAGAGATTTTATCTTAATACATGAGGCTAACTACTATACAGATCTAAAAGGATGCATAGGAGTAGGAGCAGATTTTATAGATATTAATAAGGATGGAGAGCTAGATATAACTAGCAGCAGAGCTACTAAAAAGAAATTATTAGAGATAGCTCCTGCAGGTTTTGAGATTATAATTTTAGCTGCAGATAAAAATAATTAGATATTTTTTTGGATATTAAAGTTTAATGTTTAACTTTGAACCATCAAACAAGTACTAATTAACAAAAAGACAAGATTATGACTACAATTTTAACTACAGAAAAAAACGGTTTTACTTACACTATCGAGTTTAACGGATCAAAAACTTATTTAGTATTAACAAAATTCGGTTGCGAGGGTTATTTTTCAACTTTAAGAAAAGCTAAAAATTTTATAAACAGAATATAATAACTAGGAGCGTAATGCTCCTTTAACCTATAAAGACAAGATTATGACAAAAGAGATCAAGAACAAACTGCAGAGCCAAAAGCTAGAGATTACACATCTAATTTCTATGCAGCTTATAGAATCATTAGTAAGGCCAGATGAGGGTAAACTAAATAGCTTACATAAGCTACAAGAACTGAACAACGAACTTTTAAAAATGGTGCAAGATGCAAGTAATTAAGAAAAAAGATTTAATATACAAACTTCTACTAAATAATCCAAGATTTAGAGATAACGATCAAGCTCTTATAAGTCACATTTGGAGCTTAGAAATACCTAATCTACAAACTACTACTGCAGAGCATGTATTAAGTTTATTAGCTGATAAGAAGCTATCTAATCCAGTTAGTATATGGAGGACTAGGCAAAAGGTGCAGCAGGAGATACCTGCTCTGAGAGGTGCCTTATATAACAAAAGGCATGCAGCTGCAGAAATAGTTAAAAAAGAAATAGTTAATCAACAAATAGATCTAATCAATGCCATATATAGAGAGAGCAAAAAGGCTTAATTATTTAAAGCTTTACAGAGTGAATAAGAAAAAAGAGAATATTAAAAAACTAGCTAAAAAAGTAAGAACTGGATTTGTAGAGGATAACACATGGGTGTTATTTATGGGAGAATCATATAGAGTAACAACTAAAAATATATACAATGGAAAAAAGTAGTGTAGTAAAAAACGTACAAGGAAACGGAACCTTTGACTGGAATGGTAAAACATTCTACAAGTTTGTAGTAGAGTTTGCAAATGGAGATAGTGGAGATTTTAACACTATAAACGAAACGCAAAACAAGTTTAAAGTAGGAGAGGAGGCATCCTATACAATAGATACAAAGAATCCACAATATCCTAAAATTAAACCTGTTTGGAAGCCATCAGCAGGAGGTAATGGAGGTGGATTTACTCCAAGAGCTACAGATCCTAAAAAGGAACTACTAATAGTTAAGCAGGTATGCCTAAAAGCTGCAGCAGAATTAGTCAAAAAAAATGATCCATCAGCAGTAATTAAAACTGCATCAGTATTTGTAGAGTGGGTTATGGAGGGTAAAATGCCAGCTAAAAATGATGGCTATAGGAATACATCAGATGATAATCTCCCTTTTTAATGGCTATTAAATATAAAAGACTATTAATTCATAGGCTTAGTAGAGTTAAAAGATGTGATACTGATAAAGCCTGGGCCATATCAGATGGCTTTAAAAGTATTGCATTTTTTTCAAAAAAGCATTGTAATTTAATAGAGGTAGATGGAGATTATGAGTATGAACATTGCCTAGAAATACCAGAGTGGTTATATAGAGAAAGCGAAAATATCAGAGATTCAGTTAAATTTATAGAACAAGAAAATGGAGAAAGATCTAAAAGAATTAGTCAGAGTTAAAACTTATGCAGATATGCATAAGGTTACTACTACATCTGTATATAGGTGGGTAGATAAAAAAATAATCCAGTCTGTAGATATAGATGGAGTTACATTTATAAAAAAAGGAGCCACAACAAGTGCAGCTCCAATTAAGACAAAAAGATAAGACCATGCAAAATACAAAATTAAATAAAGAGGAGCAAATATCTCTATTGATAATATTAGCTACATTTAAATCATTACATGAGCAGCTATATAGTTTAAAAGGAGTACATGCCCAGAGGATTAAGATGAGATTTAACAACCTTATAGCATGCTGCAGGGCATACGAAAAGGAGATAGATGCAAGATGGTTAAAAGAAAATACACAGGCAGTAGATGATCTGCATGATGCCATTACTGATCTAATCTACATGCTTAGAGATGGAGTAGATAAATTAGAGCCTAAAAAGAAAGCTAAAAAGAAGCCTACTAAAAAAGCTAAGAAATGAATGTACTAGAATTATTTGCAGGCTCTAGGAGTATTGGTAAAGTAGCAGAAAGTAGAGGCCATAATGTATTTAGTATAGATGTAAAAGATTTTGACAATATAGATTTAGTTATAGATATTGAAAATCTAACTCCTGATCTTATCCCATTTGTACCAGATATGATATGGGCATCTCCACCATGTACTACATATTCATTAGCTGCAATTAGCCACCATAGGCCTAAAGATAAACCTAAATCAGATTTTGCATTTAAAAGTGATAATTTAGTAAGAAATACATTAAAAATTATAGCTTATTTTAATTGTATTTACTACATAGAAAATCCTAGAGCTACATTAAGAAAGCAACCATTTATGAAAGGTATTCCTAAAACTACTATTTGGTATTGCAAATATGGAGATACATCAGCTAAGCCTACAGATATATTTAGCAATAATATATACTCTATTTTTAATCCTACTGGATGGCAACCTAGAGCAGAGTGTTGTAATGGTAATAAAAATTGCCACCATGAAAAAGCTCCTAGAGGATCAGCAACTGGTACACAGGGAAAATCTAATAATTATTTTAGGTCAATTATTCCCTATGAATTATGTGAGGATATTATTAAATCTACAGAAAAAACAATACTATGAGAGATAGCTTTATATTTTACAGATCATTTTATGAGGCTACTCAGTATCTCGAAAAGGACCAAAAAGCTGATTTATTTGATGCAATAGCTAACTATGCATTGAATCAAGAGCAGGTAAAATTAGATAACGTATGTAGTGCATTATTTAGCTTAATTAAGCCACAATTAGATGCTAACTATTCTAAGTATTTGAATGGTAAAAAAAAAGCTAAAAAAAGCAAACCTGTAGCAAAAATTAGCAAACCATTAACTAATGTAAATGTTAATGTAAATGATAATTATAATGTAAATGTAAATGATATATATATGAGCTTTGCTCATTTGCGTTTATCTACTACAGAATTTAATAAGCTATTAGAAACCTACACAAAGGACCAGATAGATTATATGATAGGACAGATTAAGAACTACAAAAAGAATAAGAACTATAGCAGCTTATACTTAACTCTATTGAGCTGGTTAAAAAAAGAGCATAAGAATGAAAAAAAACGAAGTAGCGATTTCTCAGAGAGCAGAGCCTTTGGAGTTAGTTTATAGTAAACAAACTAAAATAAGACAACTAGAAGAGCATAGCAGCATCTCTACTATGATTAATTACTTGTATGTGCTATTAAATATAAAAAAGGATAACCAACTAAACGAAATAGAAGAAAGTGTCTTAAATGGCTTTATATTGAGTAATTACCAAAACTATACAACAGATGAAATAAAGCATGCATTTAGATTAGCAGTAGCAGGTAAACTGCAGATTGATATGTATCAAAAATTGGATTCTGTTACATTTGGTAAAGTTTTAGTAAATTACAATAAATTTAAACAACTAAAAATAAAAGAATATACCATGAGTAAAAAAGTAAAAAAATCAAAACCTACAGATATAGAATTAACTGCAATAGAAGCAGAGTTTATTGAAATTTGTGTAATGCCATACGTACAGGAAAGAAAAGAACTAAAAGAGCCTAAAATAGATTTTGGTACTTTAGCAATATTTGACTATTTCTGGAAACGTAAAAGCATAAAGCTAACTAAAAAAGAAGTAGCTAAATACAAAGATTTAGGAGAAAAGGCCTGGAAAGAAAGCCTTAAAAAAAGGAGATCTTTAGGAGAGAGAATTGATATAAATGAGCCAATGGGAAATAGAACATCTAAATTATACTCAAGCTGCATAGCTTTATATGATAAAATAGATGATATTATAGAGCTAGAAAAAATTAATGAGATGGGATGGGATGCAAAGCAGTAGAACTGAGGCCCAGTTACAAAAGGCAGTAATTGACTATATTAAGCTCCAATATCCTAGTATTAGATATTGTGCTAGTTTAGGAGGCCAATATCAAAAATATGTAAGCCAAAGAAAAAAGGCCAAAGATACAGGATATATTAAAGGATTTCCAGATCTACAAATAACTGAGCCAGTAGGTAAATATCATGGCTTATTCATAGAGATAAAATTAAATAAAAAAAGCTATCCCAGTCAAGCCCAAATAAAGTGGATTAAAGACTTAAATAATAGAGGATATTATGCAGTAGTTTGTAAAGGCTTTGATGAGTGTATAGAAACAATTAACAACTATTTTAAAGAACAGATCAATGAAATTTAAGCTAATTATTAAGCAACTATTTAAGGGCATATTGCCTGCCTTACCATTTGGTAGAGTGCTAGAGGAAATATCCTACAACATACAGGACGATGAGTATAATGAGCCAGGCTCTATCAACTGGCCTAAGCTAATAATGTATATCATAACAGGCCTTATAGTAATGGGTAGGCTACTAGGTGTGATAACTAATGAGGATGTATCCACACTAATAGAAGCTATAAGCAATGCCAACAATACCTAAAGGTAATAGAACTACATTAGCAGTAAAGGCTAGGAGTAAGTATGTAGAGCAGAAAGCTAATGCATTCAAAGGTATGGATAGATCTAACTCTAAGATATACAAGAGTAAGCAATGGCAAAAGGTTAGGCAGTTAGTATTACATAGACAACCATTGTGCGTAATGTGTATGGATAAGAATAGATATACAACTGCTAATACTATAGATCATATCATACCTATTAACAAAGGAGGATTAATCTATAGCTTAGACAACCTACAAGCTCTCTGCAGCTCATGTCACAACTCTAAGAGTGCAAGAGATAGAAACAGATAGGTAGGGGGCATATAATCTCTAGAATGAGCTCTTAGAAGACCGCAGCCCCCCAGTTTCTTTTTTGTGTATGCAAAATTGGAGCTTTCCAGAGGGAAGAGGCATTTACGCAAAAAAAGGGTTTACTATTTTTGTAGTTTCTCTACTTAGTTTAAACTAAAAATAAGACAAATAATGGGCAAAGGCAGACCAGCGAAACCTACGCAACTAAAAAAAATGGCAGGCACAGATCAGCCATGTAGAATAAATCCTAATGAGATGCAAGTATCTCTCCTGGCTAATATACCAGAGCCTCCATATCAATTAAATGAGTATGGATTTCATGAGTATAATATTGTATGCATGGAGCTGCATAGTAAAAGAATGCTGCATTTAGTAGATTTAGCTCTAGTTACATCCTATGCTAATGAGATGGGTACTTATATTGAGATGGAAAATTACCTAAAATTAAATGGTAGGGTAGATGAGTTTTTTAATGAGGATGGTGCATTGACTAGAAGAACACAGAAACCAGAGCAAAGGATAGCCACAGATAGCCTAAACAAAGCTTTAAAAATAGCTTGCCAGTTTGGATTAACTCCATCAGCTAGAACTAGGATCTCAGCTCCAGAGATAATAGATAACACATTCAAGCTATGAAAGAGTATTATTTTGATGAGGAGGCTGCAGATAAAGCAGTAGAATTTATAGAGGGTTACTTAACACATACAAAAGGAGAGTTAGCTAAAACTCCATTTATATTACAAGAATACCAAAAAGAGCAGATTATAAGGCCTATGTTTGGCTGGAAGTGTGCAGATGGATCTCGTAAATTTAGAACTAGCTTTATATTTTTACCTAGAAAAAATGGTAAATCTACACTAGCTGCAGCTATTATTTTAACTCTATTATACTTAGACGATGAATTCGGAAAGGAGCTATATAGTGCAGCAAATGATAAAGAGCAGGCTAAATTAGTATTTGAATGTGCAAGAGTAATGATTGAGAATAATCCAAAGCTAGATAAATATGTAGAGATATTTAAAAATAGTATAGTATATAATTCTCAAGGCTCATTCTACAAAGCTATCTC
>MDSY01059632.1_pt1 | contig 10918 bp, 10 predicted proteins | sample 811131 | NCBI WGS metagenome assembly MDSY01 (sample SAMN05326643, study PRJNA326480) | marine metagenome | isolation source: seawater | place: Atlantic Ocean: South West | collected 2010
AACAATTTCATACGGACTCTAGTTATACTGATAACCCTCCAAGATTCACAATGTTAATGGCTAAGATTGTACCACCTAAAGGTCAGGGAAATACAGACTTTGCTTCACAGTACTTAGCATACGAAAATTTACCTGAAAACTATAAAAAAAAATTGGAAAATATTAGAGGTATTTTTTCTTCATCTGGTCCTATTTCTGTAACTCGAGTAGATAGAGAAAAAGAGAAAGGCACAGGTAAATCAAAAGATTTTAAAGCTAAACATAAGATTGTTTTGGAAATCGAAAGAAAGAAAACAATATACTGCAGCCCTGGCCATATGATAAAATTTGACGGTGTCAGCCATGAAGAGTCTGAAAAAATTAAAAAATTTCTTTTTAAACATCAAATAAGAAAAGATTTTCTTTTTTCATTTGAATGGGAAAAAAATACTATAGCTATTTGGGATAATAGATCAATGTTACATCAAGCTACATCCTTTAAAGGAACTAGAGTGATGCACAGAATTACAATTCAATAAATGGACGAGTCGAAAAAAGGTTTTATGAAGCATCTTGGTGGTCTCTCTTTTAAAAAAATTGACGATTATCATTATGAATTCTCAGGAAAAGTTAAAGAAATGCATTTAAATACTGGAGGAATAGCTCATGGAGGCTACATTGCAACTATTGCAGATGCTGGTATGGGAACTGCAGCACATATGATAGCAGCAGGAAAAAGATGTGTGACAATTAATTTAGATATTAAATTTATCTCGGCTGGAAAAATTGATGAGCAATTAATTGGTAGAGTGAAGATACAAAAAAAAACAAAAACACTTATTTTTATCACGTGTGAAATAAATAACTCTAACGGGATTGTTGCTTCTGCTAATGGTACTTGGAAAATATTATCTTAATCTGGTATAAAAATTAAACAAATACCATTACTACAATATCTTTTTCCACTTTTACCCGGACCATCATTGAAAACATGTCCATGATGAGCACCACATTTTGCACAATAATAAGCAGTTCTTGTCATCCCATGTGAGTAATCAATTTTTGTAATAAAGGCACCTGGGATTGCATCTGTAAATGATGGCCATCCAGTTCCACTATCATACTTAGTAACAGAATCAAATAGTTTAGCATTACAATTTGCACAATGGTAAGAGCCTTTTCTCTTTTCATAATTTAAAATACTTGAGCCAGCCAGTTCAGTGCCACCTCCAAACATAATTTTTTTTTGTTCATCTGTCAGATTTGGATTTATTATCTTTTTCTCAAGAGTGGATACTTTTTTAAATGGTATAATTAAGGAGACAAGCCCGTAAAAAAAAAGTTTTATAAACGATCTTTTATTCATTTTATTTTTTTTGTCTTATTCTGGTTATCCCACAATCCTTACACTTAATGGTTTCGATGGAACCGGCTGCACCAAATCCATATTTAGTATCTATAATATCGTATCTATGCAAACCAATATAGCAGAACATTTTATAAATCTGCTTTAACATATAAATTACTCTAATTTTCTTCTGTAGTTATTATATCCAAAAATTAAAATTAATAAAAACGAAAAAGGGTAAATTATTGCTTTATTTGGTCTGTCTAAATTTTCAATCTTAAATTCAGTAATAACATCGTCAGTTTCAATGCCAGCTTTTTTTGCTTGGCCATTCCATTTTAAAGTATCCACTGTTAACCTTCCCTCTTTATCAATTAAATTGATACCGTATTCCTCCAAGTTGTATTTTTTAATAAAACTATCCTTCTTAATAACAAATAATTTATATCTATCTCCATATTCTGTTCGTCTTGTTATTTTGATATGCACCTCTTTATCAGGATTAAATTGAAGATTAGCTATTTTATCTGCCTGAAGAGATTGTCTTTCAAATTTGGGGTAGAACTTATCTAGAATATAACCTGGTCTAAATAGCGACATAGAAATTAAAAGAAAGACGACTATCTCGTACCATTTTAATTTATTAACAAACCATCCTTGTGTTGCTGCAGTAAATATTAAAATTGCCGCTAAGGACGTTAGGACAACGGTTATACCATGCCAAAAATTTTCGATACCAATCAATAAAAGTTCTGGATTAAAAATAAATACGATAGGCAAGATTCCAGTTCTTAAACTATACCAAAAAGCCTGAACGCCTGTTTTAATTGGATCTGCCTTTGAAATTGCGGCTGCTGCATATGAAGCAAGCCCTACCGGGGGAGTAACGTCCGCCATTAAACCGTAATAGAAAACATATAAATGAATAGCTATTAGAGGAAAAATGTAACCAGAAGCACTTCCCACTTCTACAACTACTTGAGCCATTAAAGCCGCAACGACAAGGTAATTGGCTGTCGTCGGTAACCCCATTCCTAGTATAATGCAAAGCACAGCAGTTAATAAAAGAAGTGTAATTACATTTCCTCCAGAAATTGCCTCTACAATTACAATTAGATTATTACTTAAACCAGTTGATGCCACCGCTCCTACAATAATTCCAGCTGTAGCAATAGCAATTGCAACACTGATCATATTGAGGGCACCTTTTTCTAATCCGGTAATAACTTTGTTATATCCCACGCGCAGTCCATTTAAAAATCCCTCGTTTAATTGAGTGGCAGTAACAACCTCTTTTACAATGATGATCAAAAATAAAGATAAAATTGAGTAAAATACTGCGGATGCTGCAGTCCAACGCTCTACCAATAATAAATAAACTAAAATAAATATTGGTATTAAAAAGTGGATACCGCTTAAAAATGTTTTTCCTAGTGGTGGTATTTGATCATCTGGTAATCCCTTTATATTTAATTTTACAGACTCTAAATGTGAAATATAAAATAAAGCAATATAGGAGATAATAGCTGGTAAAAATGCGTGGGTAATAACCGTAAAATATGAAATCCCTAGCAATTCTGCCATTACGAAAGCAGCAGCACCCATAATTGGCGGCATGATCTGACCGTTAACTGATGCGGCAACTTCAATAGCACCCGCTTTAGTAGGCGTAAGACCAGTTCTTTTCATTATCGGAATTGTGAAGGTTCCAGTAGTAACGGTATTTGCAACTGAAGATCCAGAAATCAATCCAGTTAATCCTGATGCTAAAATAGCAGCTTTAGCGGGACCCCCTCTCATTTTACCGACTAATGCGAAAGCTAAATTTAGGAAATATTTACCACCACCTGCTGCATCTAAAGTCGCCCCAAACAAAACAAAAAGAAAAATAAAACTTACCGATACACTTATAGGTATTCCGAAAATTGCTTCCCCACCAAACCAATGGTAGCCAACAAATCTTGTTATCGACAAACCTTGGTGAGAAATTAAATCAGGCATTTTTTGACCAAAAACTGAGAAGAATAAAAATATTAAAGCTATAGCAACTAAGGGGACTCCAATAGCTCTTCTAGTAGCCTCTAAAAGAAGTAGTATACCAAAACTTCCAAGTATTAGCTCGTAAGGAATCTTCAGTCCAAAAACATCAACTGATGCGAGTATACCTTGCCTATAAACTAAACCTTCATACTCTATTACCAGATAAAATGTGGCTATAAGAGAAATTAAAGCTAAAACAAAATCATAGGTATTGATAGGTGAATTTCTTTTTGATTTTAAAGTAGGGTAAGCTAAAAAGCAAAGACCCATACCAAATGCAAGATGAATCGCTCTCGCAGGCACATCAATAAACTTTCCGAAGTCTAATAAAAACGGGAGGGGTGAAGCGTACCATAATTGGAACAATGACCATGTAATTGCTAATAATCCAACTAATTTAAGATTCCAGCTTTTAAGGATTCTTCTTGATCCACCTTCTTCATCGTGTTTTTTGAAAAAATTTTGATCTGATTGAGGCATTTAGATAGAATAAAAAAAAAGGCTCAGTTTTGCAACTGAGCCTTTTAATTATTAAAGACCTACATTAAGCCTTTTTCTTTATAGTATTTAACTGCACCAGGATGTAACGGAGCAGAAAGACCATCTTTGATCATTTTTTTTGGATCAAGATTTGCAAAAGCTGGGTGTTGTTTTTTAAAATCATCTAGATTTTCAAAAACAGCTTTAACCACAGAATATACTAGCTCATCGGATACAGCAGCGCTTGTTACTACTGAGGCCATTACACCAAAAGTGGTAACATCTTTTTTAGATGTTTTGTATGTTCCTTTTGGAATTGTTGCAAATGCGTAGAATGGATTGTCTGAAACTAATTTTTTTACAGGATCTGTCTGTAAATCAATAATGTATGCTCCACATCCATCAGTTGATTGTGCAACTCCCGCATTTGGAACACCAACTGTGTATCCAAAAGCGTCAATTTTTTTATCGCAAAGTGCACCTGATTGCTCTGAAGAAGTCAACTCAGAGGTAGATCCAAAATAACCTGTATCTACACCGTGAGACTCCATTAAAACTTCAAAAGTTCCTCTTTGTCCTGAGCCAGGATTTCCGATATTTACTTTCTTCCCTTTTAAAGAATTCCAATCTTTAATTCTTGAACCTTTTCTCGCTATTATTTGAAATGGCTCTGGGTGAGCAGAAAAAACAGCTCTTAAACCATCAAAAGGTTTCACCTTATCTGGTTTAGTTCCGTTGTATGCATGATATTGCCAGTCTGATTGTGCAACACCAAATTGAAGTTCACCTTGCATAATTTGACCTATATTATAAGTCGATCCACCTGTTGAAGGTGCTGAACATCTATATGCTTTATCTGTTCCTTTTTTTCTACCGTGCTCTGCAGACTGTATTTTTGCTACCATTTTACAAATTGCATTTCCTACTTGGAAATAAACTCCAGTGGGTCCACCAGTTCCTATTGAAAAGAACTCTGCTGATTTTGCAATTGACGTAATTGGGCTAGATACAGCAAACATGATTAATGCTGCAGAGATAGTTGATATTATTTTTCTCATTTATCCCCCGTTTGTTATTAATAATAATTTAACTATTTAAAATGACCGGCGTCAAAGAGAATCTTCATAATTTTTTAGCCCAATTTGACAGCTTTTTAATTCCCTCTACTACATTTGGTGCTAATTTTTCAACCATTGCATCATTAAAATCATCATTTAATTGAACTGAATGTAAAAACTTTTCACCATCAAAATCTGTATAACTTAATCTTGCAAGCATTTGATTTTTTTTAAAACCAAAAGCAGAGCCAGGTAATAATGCAACTCCAGTATCTTTCAATATTGCATTACAAAGTGAAGATGAGTCTTTATATTTCTTATTGATAAACTCAGGCATTAGATAAAAACCACCTTGAGGAGGGTTTATCAAAACTTTATTTGATTTTAAATGATTGTAAGCATAAGAGCCTACTGACTTTAATATTTTAGTTGTCTTTTCAATAAAGACTCCATAATCACCTGTATATGCTTCAACAGCAGCAAATTGTGTCGGGGAATTTACACTTGAAAAAGACTCACTAGCAAGAGATTTTAAGCTTGAAAATAAACTTAATAAATTTTTTGGAACTGCAAAAAAACCTAATCTCCAGCCCCCTGCTCCACACCATTTGCTTAATCCACCACTAATACAGGTTCCTTCAGGATAAAATTTTGATATTGTTTCATACCTGTGATTGAAGCTAAGATCAGTATATATTTCATCTGAGAGGATTATAATCTTATATCTTTTTGCGACGCTAGCAAGTTCTTTCAAATTATCACAAGTGGTACCAGAAGGATTGTTGGGTGAATTGAGTATTAGAATTATATTTTTTTTTCTAATTTTTTTTATCTTTTTTTCAAGTTCGGAAGCAGTAGGAAACCAATTATTTTCTCTACAAGTTTGTATCCAGTGCACTTTATTACCAGCTATTTTTGCTTGAGGAAAATATGATACCCAACTAGGAGCAGGAAGAATGATTTCTCCGTTAAATGCCAAATGCATTAACATCATTGCCTCCTTGGAGCCCGGGGTAATTAAGATATTATTAGAAGAATAATATAAACCTGTTTTTTTTCTTAAATAATCAGAAATCGCTTCCCTTAATTTATCAAGACCTTGCATCGGTAAATAATCCTTCTTTTTTGCATTTTCCCTCAAAGCGGCAACTATCTTTTCTGGAACTGGAAATGGCGATTGCCCAAAACCAAATCTATATATTTTTTTTCCTTCGAAAATTAATTTTTTTGAGATTTCATTAATTTCTAAAGTTGCCGAGGGTTTTAATTTTGAAATTTTTTTTTTTGTTAAATTTTTAAGCATTTATAATTAAACTTATTATAAGCATTATACATATTTAAATTAGAACATTTGACAAATTGATTCGGTCATGTTTTAATCCTACTTTGTTCTAAAACATAGTCTATATATAGTGTAGTGAAAAAAATCTAACACAATTATGCAAAATTCATCGAAAAAGATTATTTCTCTTTTAGGTCCAACGAATACCGGAAAGACATTTGTAGCGATTGAAAAAATGCTCCAGTATGAGTCTGGTATCTTCGGTTTGCCTTTAAGACTTCTGGCTAGGGAAGTCTATGACAAATGCGTTCAAAGAGTTGGAAGTAAAAGAGTGGCTTTAATTACTGGCGAAGAAAAAATTATACCGAGTTCAGCTGATTATTTTATTTGTACTGTTGAATCTATGCCAAAAGATAAAGAGGTGGAATTCGTTGCTGTTGATGAAATTCAAATGTGTTGTGATAAAGAAAGGGGCCACGTTTTCACTGATAGGCTTTTGAATTTTAGAGGTGAAAAAATCACTATGTTTTTAGGATCACAAATAATGAAAAATGTGATTGAAGAACTTATAGCTAATGTTGAATTTGAAAAAAAAGAAAGATTTTCAAAACTCTCATATTCTGGTTTCAAAAAAATATCCAGACTTGATAGAAGAGTTGCAATTATCGCATTTTCAATTGAAGATGTTTATGCAATTGCCGAACTTGTAAGAAGACAAAAAGGTGGAGCAGCAGTGATAATGGGTTCTTTAAGCCCAAAAACTAGAAATTCTCAAGTTGAACTATATCAGTCGGGTGATGTTGATTACTTGGTTGCTACTGATGCGATTGGGATGGGGTTAAATATGGATATTAATGAAATTTATTTCTCAAATTTAAAAAAATTTGATGGAAAAAAAACGAGAAGATTAAATATTATTGAAATATCTCAAATTGCTGGAAGGGCTGGAAGATTTAAAAATAATGGAAGTTTTGGAACTACGGGTGAGTGTGAAAATTTAAATTCAGATGAGATAGAGAATATTGAGAAACATTCTCTGCCCAATGCTCGAATGTTATTTTGGAGAAACTCTAATTTAGATTTTCGAAATGCAAAAAACCTGATTAATTCTCTTGAAAAAAAACCAGGGAGCAATCTATTGATACGTACTCCAGAATCATTAGATGAAAGTGTTTTAAGACATTTTTTGAAAAAAGGGGCTAATAATATCATTTACGAAAAAAACTTAGAATTATTGTGGGAATGTTGTCAGATACCCGATTTTGAAAAAAAAGCATATGGTCAACATTTAAATATTGTAGATAAAGTATTCAAGTATCTTTGTACAAGAAAGAAAAAGATACCTAATGATTATATGAAAGAACAATTAAAAGGACTAGAACGCGAACACGGAAATATTGACGTTTTATCAAATAGAATCTCTAATGTAAGGACATGGTCCTATGTCGCAAATAAGAAAAATTGGGTAGAAAACTCAGACTATTGGGTTCAACAAACCAAAAGTATCGAAGATAAACTATCCGATAAATTACACGAAGAATTAACTAAAAGTTTTATAGATAAAAAAATAAGTGTGCTTTCTAGAAGTTTAAAACAAGATTTGATATTAGACACAAAAATAGATGAGAAAGATAAATTAATTATTAACGGTCATCTTATTGGTGAGTTAAAAGGCTTGAAGCTAGCACTAGTTGTTACATCAAAATCATTGGACTCAGACATTAAATCGATAAAAAAAGCTGCGAGAAAAGCGATCAAGGAGGAGCTCGATAAACGTGTAGAGAATATAATTAATTCTGAAGATATATCTGTTGAAAATAATAAGATAATTTGGAAAAATTCCCCTATCGCATATTTGAGAAGAGGTAACAGTTATCTAAACCCTGAGATAGATTTAATTTCGGATGACTCTCTAGAAATAGAGAGTAAAACTAAGCTTGAGAATTTTGTAAAAACCTGGCTAGAAAAATACCTTATTGAGGTTTTAGGAGATTTATTAAATTTAACAAAAACTGAATTTAAAAACCAATATGCTCGAGCGCTAATATTTCAGTTATTTGAGAATAATGGCGTTGTTAAAAGGGAAGATATCAATCATTTAGTAAAAAACATACCTCAAGATTTTAGAAGAAAGCTATGGAATATAGGAGTCAAAATAGGAAGATATCATGTTTACCTTCCTAAGATGCTTAAACCAAAAGCAGTGCTATTTAGAGTTTCACTTTGGGAATTATATCAAGGATCACAAAATAAACATGAGATTCCAAAATCTGGCTTAAATTTCATTAATAATAGAAATTTTGATAAGAAATTCATGCTTCTTTGCGGTTTTGAAAATTTTCATGAGTATTTTGTCAGAATTGATATTTTAGAAAAATTGTTTATAAAAATTATTGAAAAAACAGAGGAAAAAAAGTTCAAGATTAACTCGGAAATGATGAATTTGTTAGGTTGTACAAAAGAGGATTTTTATAAACTTATGCTTAAAATGAATTATAAGAAGACAAAAGAGGAGGATACTTACATTTTTACGGGCAATATGAGAAAAAATAAAAAAATTACTAACAAATTTGGAAAAATTAATGATAATCCTTTCAAAAAATTACTAAATTTAAATATCAAATAACTAAATGGAAAAAATAAATCAAAAAGATTTAATCGGTATTTCAGCACTGCTGGTCCATGCTGCAAAGATTGATGAAAATTACAGTCATAAAGAGAAGAAAATAATTTTAAATTTTATAAATAAAGTAATAGACAATAATTCTAATTGTGATCAGATATTAAAAGAAGCTGAAAACCTAGAAAATAATTCAAATCAATTGTTAAATTTTACTAATGAAATTAAAAAAAAGGGTAATGATTTTAAATCTTCAATTATTGAGGAAGTTTGGAGAATAGTGCTTTCTGATAAAGATATTGACAATTATGAATCAAATCTAGTCCGAAGAATTTGTGGCTTAATTTATTTTTCTGATAAAGAAAGTGGTGAAATTAAATTAAAAATATTGAAAGAAAATTCATGACCTACATTGTAAAAGACGAGTGTATTAAATGTAAACTTACAGACTGTGTGGAAGTTTGCCCTGTAGATTGTTTTTACGAGGGAGAAAACATGTTAGTGATTAACCCAGATGAATGTATTGATTGTGGAGTATGCGAACCTGAGTGCCCAATTGATGCAATTGTAGCTGATAGTGATGAAAAAATAGAAAATAAAGAAAAATGGTTATTGATTAATAAAAAGTTTTCTGCAATATGGCCAAACATAACAAAAAAGAAGAGCCCTATGCCAGAAAGTGAAAAATATAAAGAAATTAAGAATAAGTATGATAAACATTTCTCTGAGAAACCTGGAAAATAAAAATGCCAAAAAAAAAGAAAATTAAAAAAGTAAAAATTAAAAAAACAAAAAAAAAGATTGTCTTACAAAAAAAAGAATTGGCTAAGGTTGAGCCTTCAAAAAAAAATAATAATTTAAATGCTGAAGATAAACCAATTATAAAAAAAATTAAAAAGCAAGTTACAGAAAAAAGACAATACAATTTGAAAGATTTTGTAGTTTATCCAAAACATGGTGTGGGAAAAATTACTGCCATAGAGAAAGCCACTATAGGACAAATTGATATTCAGTTTTATAAAATTTTTATTGAAAAAGAAAAACTAACTTTAACAGTTCCTATAAACCAACAATCAAATCTAAGACCTATAGCCTCAATCAATCAAATAAATAAATGTGTATCAATACTTAAAACTAAACCAAAAATTAAAAGGACTATGTGGAGTAGAAGGGCACAAGAATACGATCAGAAAATCAATTCAGGTAAAATTTACGAACTAGCTGAGGTTGTTAAAGATCTTAATAAAAATACAGATATTATTGCTGATCAATCTTATTCGGAAAGACAACTTTTTGAGAAAGCCTATGAAAGACTAAAATCAGAATTTGAGGCTGTTCTTAAAATCAGCCCAGATGATGTTAAGAAAAAAATGGATAAGGCACTAGGCAAAGCACCAATTTCCGAAGCATAAAAAAAACGCCCTTTTTAGAAAAATAAAAAGGGCGTTTTTAAAAACAAAACTATCTTCTTCTTCTTCTTTTTTTTGTTTTCTTAGCTTTTTTCTTCTTTTTAGCTTTTTTTCTTCTTTTAGCCATCTTATCTCCCTTTTGTTTAAACAAATCTTTATGATTCGTTTTGATAATTAATCTTTAAGTTTTTTTTCTTTGATGTCAAATATAAATTAAGCGTCTAATTTTTTTAAAAAAATTATTTTTTTTAATATTTATTACTTATTTTAAAATTGATAAAAAGTTAAGTAATATCAATGTTTTTTAAACATTAATTTAAAATAAGTTTATTAATTTTTATAAAGATTTTCTATGACTTGTTTATAATTTTTTAAAATTTCTTTTCTTTTTAATTTTAATGTTGGTGTTAACATTTTATTTTCAATTGTGAATTCTTCAGTAATTAATTTAAATTTTTTTACTTTTTCTATTGTTGATACATCTTTATTCATTTTGTCGATATAATCACTAATTTTTTCTGAATTAGATAAATTTTCAGTAACAATTAATGCAACTAAATAATTTTTTTTATCTCCGTAAACAAAACTTTGTTTAATATTTTCACTCAAGCATAAAAGATTTTCTATTTTTGTTGGAGAAATATTATCCCCCCCTAAATTTACAATTAATTCTTTCTTTCTATCTGTAATTTTAAGGTTTCC
>MDSY01114437.1_pt1 | contig 10918 bp, 3 predicted proteins | sample 811131 | NCBI WGS metagenome assembly MDSY01 (sample SAMN05326643, study PRJNA326480) | marine metagenome | isolation source: seawater | place: Atlantic Ocean: South West | collected 2010
ATGGTACAGCAACATTATTCAATAACAATACATTTATCGGTCTAACAACTGGAACCAGACCAACTCAAGGTCTATTGGTTGGTGGATCTGCAAGAAATATTGAAATTGGTAATGTAACAACTGGATCACAAAATATCAAGATTGGTAATACAAGTAACGATAGTGAAATTACTATCGGTGATAGTATTGATGGATCTAATGCTAATAAGTCTAAGTTAACTCTTGGTGGTGCATTCGCAAGTAACGAGTCTGACTCCTTTGTACAGATTGATACTAAAGCACTTAAAGTTGCTGGTGATACAATCATCGGTACAAGAAGAGGATTAGGTGATGTTACTAAGTTTGAGTCTCCATCTGGAACTGTTGAATTCTTATCTGGTAACAGTGCAACAAGTATAGTTGATTTTGCTACTAATGCTTCTACACTAAGAATTGCTGGTCAAGGTGGTAGTACTACAATTAGAAACAACCTAATTGTTGATGCTACATCAAGATTCAATGCTGATATGACATTGTGTGGCGGTAATGCTTCTTACTCCTTTGTTGGACGTAGAGCACAGGCTGGTTCTACAATTCAAAGTCATACAAGTGGAGTTCTTGGTAACAATCTTTATAATAATAACGTAGATTTAATTACTGTTCTAGTTTCCACTGCTTCCACGGGTGAACTTAACAAGATTGATACAGCTGGTTCTGGTGATTGGGGAAGCACTGCATATCAACAAACTCCTGCTGGTCAAAATGCTGGCGTATTCCCAACTCTAACTGGTGATAAGTACTACTTACCAATTAAGAGAACTCCTTACGATGCTAATGGTAATCAGTACTATAATGAGAATGATATTCTTCTTATTGACACTGTTGAAGCGGGAACTGAATACGCTGAATTTGTTAAGATTACACGTCTTCCACAAATTAATACTACACCATATTACATTGAGGTACAAAGACAACCATTCGGAACTTTATCAACAATAAGCTCAGAGCATCCTGATACAACAAACATTTACAAGTGTACTGTACAGTTTGATGCTACATGGACTACTCAAGTTATTGATGGTTCTGGAACAGAAGATAATGTTTACTTATCACAATTTGGTGGAGTATTAACAGGTTCTGATAATCGTGGTGCAGGACAACCTGGTGATTATGTAATTCTTTCTCGTCTTGCCGATGGTAGTGATGGTGAAATACTAGAACTTAAAACTACATTAGATCAAGTTGCGAAAAAATTCTCTGTCAAAAATGGTTGTGATACTAATTCAGAAAATACAGTATTTGAAGTCAATTCTGTAACTGGTGATATTACTATTAATAATAACACAACTACTGTTAATGGTTCATTGAACTTAATCGGTGCTTGTGGTGGTACAGCAGGTATATACCCAAGTCCTAATCCAGCACTTGATGATCACTTTAATCTTAAAAACACTCTTGGCACAATATTTGATGTCAACTTGTGTAATGGTGACACATTAATAGGTAGCACACAAGGTACTGTATTTGCAGTTGCTGAATATTGGGGTTATCCTGCTGTTTCACATACATTAACTAGTGTAATTCAGACATACAGATACGATAAGTTTACATTACAGTCTAATGGACCTATTACTACTGTATCTACTGCGTTTACAAATAATGATACTCAGATTCCTATTGCTGGTAATCATGAAGCATTTAGTGTTGGTGATTTAATCATGATTCAGAATGGTTCCACTGAAATGGAAATCGTTCAGTTGACATCTGCTGCTACTCAAGTTAGTGGTCAGTGGTACTTGAATTGTGGAACTAATTCAGCATATCCTGGTGGCGGTAGAGGAGCTGAAGGAAGTGCTATTAAGAATCAATGGACATCAGGTGTTCAGGTTAGGAAACTTAAGAAGTATATTAATTCTACTACACTTTCTTCTGTATTAGACAGAACTCAGGTAGAAGCTCCAAATACCAATCCTAAGAAAATTAGAGTTAAGATGATGAACTCTGATCTGATTGGCGATAAATTGGATACAGATCATTTCTTCAAGATTACAACTGGCACAGATGTTGAATGGTTCTACGCAGATAGTATTGATGGTAGTCCTGCATCTGATGGTACTAAGTATGCTAAGTCAAAAGTAACTAGCACAAATGCTGATGGTACTGTTAATAGAGATAAGTATTTCGGTGGTGGTGCATTAACTATTCATGACGACTTTGAATTGTATAGTGGAAACTTCAGAATGTATGGTTCTGATGGTCAGACACTTCTATTCAACGTCGCTAACGATGATAATCACCCTGCTGACCCTGCAAGTATTGACGAGAAGACAGGTACAAATGGTATCTTCTTCAATGGTCAAATGAAACTTCGTGGTGATTTAATGATCACCGAAGAATCTTGTGAATCAAATGGTGTTTGTTCACTTGCTACTAACTTTAAGGTAGAGTCTACAACTGGTGATATATCAATTGGTGCTGAACCTGCAACAGCGACTCCATTATATGTTAAAGGTAGAATTGATCAGTCAGATACTGGTTCATCATCACAACCAATATTACATATTGATAATTTAGGTGGTGCTGGTGCTAATGGAACTGTCGGTCCTAAAGACTTCTTGATTTATCAGGATGGTTCAATTGATGCATTTGGAATTAATCGTTACTTCACTAGAAATGGTGGACGCAGATATACATATGTTGAGCAATCAGCAACTGGTATAGGTCAGACACAGGCAAATCCATTACAACCAAATAATAATTATCTATTGAATAACCCTTCTGGAACTAACATGGTTCTTTATCTACCAACAACAGCTGAAACAGGTGATGTTATCAGATTTGTTGAGGTTGCTGGTACTGCTACTTACAACACAAGTATCGTTATCAGAGCACTTAAGGTTAATAACCTAGCAGTTGCTATTCAGGGTGATACAACTGGTAGTAAGATTCAGGCAGGTGCTGGTCAATTGACTACTGCTTGGGACAGTGGTGAAATGATCGTTCAAACAAGAAATGCATCCTTCGGATTAATTTACGTAGGTGCAACAGATGCAGCTGGTGATCCTGCTGCGTCATCAATTCCAAATAACCTTCGTGGTTGGTGGTTAGCAGAGCTCTAATATGGCACAATACTACAATTCTATAAAAACAATGAAAACCGCCCGTATCGGGACAATACTTCCGTGGGGTGGTGATGGTAATGAAGGATTCACAGCATCAAATATTCCTAAAGGATGGAAGGTGTGTGATGGACAAGTAGCTAGTGCTAGTGATTATCCATTACTATTTTCTGAAATTGGAAATACATATGGTGGAACTGCTACAGGAGATTTTCCAAATTATACTGGTGAATTTTTCTTTCCTAAGTTAACCAATAAATGTATGATGGATTTAGAGTCTGCACATTTAGATGATGTCAAATATCAGTATGGTCAAGGAAATGTTAAAGATATTGTTGTAGATGCTGTAGGGACTAAATTTGGTGATTATATAGATGGTTATGGAACAACCGCAGTTATTAAAACTAGTTGGTCTGCTAATGCTGATATTGATTTTGGTTTATCTGATCCCGATCTAAAATTATCTGGAAAGATAACCAATATGGGGATAACAGATCCAGATTTTACTGCTACAGTGACTACTTTAAATAGAAAACTAGGTATTAACCATACTCCAGGTCATAGTCATCAAGGACAATTTTCCTCAGCTCAGGCTAGTTTTTATGGTCCACAAATTTGGAAACCAACAAGTTTAACTATTTCTGGAAGCACAGATCACCCCAACTGTTCTGTTGTTAAATCAATCAATCATACATGTGATCTAAATCCTTCAGTTGGACAAGCACCAGACTGGTCTAATGGTAGAACACTAACAGCTTTTTATGGTAGTGATCAACATGAACATACATTACCATCATTAGAGAAATTTCATAATTATGTAAATGATGCTGGTAAGGATTATTGGTCTGAAGTACCTGCACCAGACTGGCATGATGGAACTCCAACTAGAAATAGTCCACAAGCAACGAGTCAGAGTGTTGATTTTGTTAGTACTAATGCCTTTAGTAGTAATTTTAATTATGATCCAGTAAAAACTCATGCTGAACCTGCATGGAGTGGTTTATTTCCTAGACCATTTATATTTGGTAATAGAAGAAATTATTTTGGACATACTAAGGGAATATTTAACAATCTGCAAGATAATCCAGAAGATCCCTCTGACTTCTTCTCTGTCAGTAGTGTTCAAGTTGGTATTGGTGTTAGTGAAATTCAATTACCAGCAGGAACAGATATTAGAAGTTCACATGGTGTTGCACCAGATAATTGGTATCAATATGATAAAATTCATCCTTGGATGATGGTTGATGGAGATTGTTTTGCAAAAGGAACTTATATCTCTAGTATTGAAAGACAAGGTAATGATGATAGTGATTGGGTTTATACTATTAAATTAAGTGCAGCAACTACTAATACTACTTCTGGTCAATTTACTGCAATTTTTAGACAGGGAACTTTTGGAACTTCTTTAAGTAATTTTGGAGATAATAATCCAAATAGTTCTGCTTTTACATCACATGGTCATGGAACTTTTGATATTCAAATGGGAAGAGGATCATTGAATCCACCAGCAACATTCCCATTAAATGATATAAGTGTTGGTTCTGTTTATCCAGAAAGTCTTAATGATGCTCTAAATATTATTGTTGATACTGCTCAACCAAATTTGACAATAGTTTTTCTTATTAAAGCATACTAATGGCAAAATTATATTCAAACGAAAGATCAAAATATGGTAATTTAACAGGTCAGATAATTATTTGGCCAGTAGAAATAAATCCTGATATTAATTCTTCCTCAAATAAAGAAAGTTTGCCTTCTGGTTATTTGAGATGTGATGGTTCGGTTCATAATGTAATTGATTATCCTGCACTTGCTGCTATATGTGGAATTGGACAGAATGGAAAATTTGTCAGAAAAAATATTGCTGGAAATCCAATACAATCATTAACTGATAATCAATTCGTAGTACCCGATCTTGGTTCTAAATATCCACTACCAACTCCAGGTGCTGATGCTGGTGTATATAAGAATATACGTAAAACTAATACTCTTGGTAATGAAATAAGTCGTTCTGGTATTGGTATTGAAGCAACATCAACATTAGGAACAGTTATTGACGTAACATATTCTGGTTCATTTACTGTACCTTCTCAGGTCATTGATCTTAAAGGAAAACCATCATGGACATGGGGAACTCTCGCTGGAAAACAAACTGAAACAGAAGCGGTTGATAGCACAGCGATTGCAGGTCATATGCATTTTGGTAATATTAGAAGAGCAAGACTTAAATCAACAAATGAAATTGATGTTTCTGCACCAGCAACAATAAAGGATCCACAAGCTGCTGGCTTAGTTTCTTATTGGAATGCTAGTACAATACCAATTCAAGATTGGATGGATAATACTGTTGCTAGTGGTACTGCTGGTAATCCACCTGCATTTCCAGGTAACAATCAACCAGCATGTAGAGCATTTGCATCTAATGAAGCAGCGAAATCTTTACAATTTAAGTTTGGTGCATTTGCAGGAACTCTTGATCCTACCGCTTATAGAGGTGCTTGTTATAATGATGGCAATACACTTTCAATTTCAGATTGGAGAACTAAATGTTTATTAAATGTTGGTTGGAATAATTATCCTTTAAATCCACCTAATTATCAGATATCACCTGGTATTCAACCTAATTATCAATCAGGTTCAGTCATACCATTAACAGGTATATGTTTCCAAGATGATAGTGGTAATTCAACTCAGAATAAAAATGTTGCAGCAACTTATACTGCAACTTCTCAGTCTGTACCACTTGATTGGAAGAATGCAACATTACATGATGTAGTGCCATTAAATAGTAATCTAAATACAGATAGTAGCAGAATATATGCAGATTTATTCAACGAAGTATCTGAATCAGCTGATTTAATTCAAGCAACTGACCCCACTGCTCACTTTCATAAAGTTGATCTAGATAGAGGGACTCATAGTTTTAAATTAGTCACTGATGCTGTGGAATTAAGTCCAGATGATTTAAAAACTACGTTAAATTTATCTGTTGATAATGCGGTATCTGTTGACAGCGTAGTTTCTCCATTTATAGTTTTAGAATATCTAATAAAAATTTGAGTTATGACAATAGCACCAAATCCTACTTACAGGAATATTAGAAAGAATTTTTATACAGATAAATCATCTGATACCACTGAGGTTGGTACTATTATTAGTACTATGAAAGCAGTTACAGATGTTCATGATAATTCTCTCGTACCAACAACTCCATCTTATGATTTTAGTACAGGTCAGATAACTAGGGAAACTGCTGGTAATGCTCAGACAGATATTAATCCAGAGTATCAATATCCTGGTTACATATATTGCGATGGATCAGAGTATAAGATAGAAGATTATCCAGCATTATATAAAATAATTGGTAATGATTATGGTGGAACATCAAGACCAGGATTAGAGTTAGTTAATGGTGGTAGTGGTTATCCCACAACAGGTAATGTAACTATCACATTTTCTGCACCAACAGGAAATGCCAACGATAATCAAACTATTGAAGCACAACTTTCTATAAATGCTGCTGGTGTTATTACATCTGTAATTACAACAGCGTTAGGAAAAAATTATACCAGTGATCCTACATATACTTTACAAAATGCAGGTACTGGTAGTGGATTGCAATTAAAATTTAATTTTAATTCTGACGGAGAACTTGAAAATATTAAACCAACGAATGTATTTGAATATCTTGGTGAGCATTTAGGTACTGGTGCAAAAACTCTTGGAACATTTATGGTTCCAGATTTAAAATCAAAGAAGATTCTTGGTTATGGTACAGTATATGGAACTGGATCTCCTACTGCTGGATTGTTAACTCTTGGTGCAGGAGCAGAGGATGGTGTTGCAAAGACAGGTGGTAAATGGTTATTTGACAAGACAGCACAAGGAGGATACTTCTCTCTCGGTACTATAACAACTACTGAATATGAAAAAGTAACTGATGCTGTAGGAACTACTATTGCTGGAACTCAGACAGTTAAAGTTTCCATGCAAAATAAGAGATTGCAAGGAGTTCCTCAACATAATCATTTCGTATATCATACTGTTGCTGGATCATCTGTTGTAAGTCTTGCTGGATATTCTGGTGATAGATATTTGTCAGAATATACAAATGGTAATACAAGATTATTTCAGTTTTTCCCTATTGGTGGTATCGCTTATGCACATAAACATGCTTTATTAAAGCAACCATTAACAGGTGCAGGCGATGTAGCAACATATGATATATTAGATTTCTATCCTGGTGCAGAAGGAACTGGATCATATAAGTCCAACACAGCAACAACACCTGCTATAAACAAAACAGGTGGTGCTTCAGGTGTTTCACCAGTTACAGACACAATATCACTAACTTCTCATGGATTTAGCACTGGAGATGAAGTAACTTATACTGTAGGAAGTGTAGTTAAAGATATAACTTTATCAGACATTAATCTCGGAAACGATACAATGACTGTTGTTAATCATTCGTGGACTACAGGTGATCAAACAACATATGGAAAAGGTGTTATAACATTTACCATTAATTCAGGTACAGCTGGTAGTACTCCTATTGATGTAACAAATGATCGGATAGAACTTATTGCTCATGGACAACCAACAGGTACACCTATAAAATATACAACAAGTAGTGGCACTCCTATAGAAGGAATAACAATTGGATTTACCTATTATTTAAGAGTAGTTGATGCTAATACTGTCACATTACATACTACTCCTGGAAATGCATCAGTGGGAACTCCAACTGTTGATCTTACTAGTATAGGAACAGGATCGCATACATTTACTGTTGAAGGTGCAGTAGCTACTCCTTTAATTGATAATCAAGATTATTTTGTAATTGTTGTAGATACTAATACTATTAAACTTGCAGTCAATGCTACAAATGCAATAGCAGGAACTGCTATTAATATAACTGATGTTGGATCTGGTGTTCACACACTTACATCACCAGGCACAGCAATAAGTCCATTGGCAAATGCTAGTAAGTATTACATTATAAAAGTAGATAATGATACTATTAAATTAGCAAACTCTACAGTTGATGCTCAGGGTGGAAACGCTATAAATCTTTTAGATTCTGGACTTGGTTCTTTTATATTATCAAGAGCAGCAGTAGCAGGTGAAGGATATTATATGGCATCTGGTGGTGCTGGTGCAGGAACGTATGAAGTTGTAACAAATGTTCCACCTCCTGTATTTAAAAAATTTACTTCTACCTCTGTAGTTGGTGGTAGACAAACTACAACAGGTGGTGTTCCTATTATTGAATACCCAGATGGATTGATAACTAAAAGTACTCCTCAAACTGGTACAGGTATCACTTTCCCAAGTAACTGGACAACATTGGTCATGACCATTACAGGTGGTGGTGGATCTGGTTCGCCAGGAAATCAGTCTGGTAATAGTGGTGGTGCAAGTAAGATTGAATTTGGTGGTGGATTACTTACTATTACTGCTAATGGTGGACAAGCAGGTGGATTAAATACAGCAAGAACCGATGGTGGGCAAGGTGGATCAGTAACTAAAACTGGTACTAAAGTCGGTGATCTTCAAGTAATCAGTGAATCACAGGGTGCGGCTGGTACAAATGGAAATGCAGGAACTTATTGGAAGAAAGGATATCCAACTACCCCTAATGTAGCAGGAGATGGTGGAGATAATGCTGGTAGTTATACAAATGATGGGACTGATGGATTACATACATTAATCAGTGATACAAATAATCCTGGTAGTAGTGGAAATCAGACTGGATCTGGTTCTATCAGTATTTCTAGCACAAACTATTCATATACTAGTATTCAAATTACATTAGCTGGTGCTACTGGTGGTGATGCAAACCAATTAAAAGCAGCATGCTCTCAAGTTGGTGGTAATGGTGATGTCATGGTATTAGAAGTTAGTAATCCTGTCAATGGATTTAATGCTACTTATGTCACTGGAACGAAAGGAGGAAATAATAAAACAGGTGGAACAGGAGCATATGGTGCTAATGGTGGTACTGGTGGTAATAAAAATGGATCTGGTACAAATGGTGCTGGAGGTGGTGGAGCTTCAGCAATGAAGATGGGTCAATCTATTGTCGCTGGTGCTGGCGGTGGTGGTGGTTCGGGAGGAACCGATGGTGCTGGTGGCGGTGGTTGCGGAGTCTCTGGTGGTTCCAACAATACTTCAGGATGGGCTAGTGACAACGCTCAATCAACAACTGCAAACTTATTTCCTGGCGGTGGATCTGGTGGACAAAACGCTGGCTGCAACGGTGGTGGCGGCGGTGGCGGCGGCGGTGGTGTCGCCACTGCTAACTATGGTTCTGGTACAGGATCTGGCGGTGGTGCTGGTGCTGGTGCTGGTCACGGCGGTGGATATGGTGGAGGTCGTGGAATGTCTTCCTTTAAATCTAGTATATTCACTAAAATTCAACAAAGTAATAGTTCTACTGGTGATGGATATATCTCTTGGACTTGGAATGAGGATAGAAGTTACTGGACTAATGGCGGTGGTGGAGGAGGAGCAGGTGGACGTATCTATGCCACCATTGAAGCTGATAATATAGGATCAAATGTTAGTGCTACACTTGATGTTGGTGCAGGTGGTACAGGACAAGGTGGTGTTAGTTCTGGGGGTGGTGGTGCTGTTGTATATGGATTTGGAGTCATCACTGGATATGAAGGTGGAGAGACAACAACTAGTGTTGGTGATATAGTTATTAACGCATCAGGAACTGATAGTTCTAACGGACCAGAAATATATGTAAGTGGTACTGGTACTGGTAATAGTGGTGGATTTAAGTTACCAACAACTCAAGTACCTGAAGTAGAAGTTGTTACTGGTACTACAGGTGGTAGTGGTGCAGCTGCAACAGTTGCTCTTGCAAATGGTTTTGTTTCTTCAATAACGAAAACTAACAATGGTTCTAATTATCAATCAGCTCCCGAAGTTAGAATTAAGCATGGTGCAGGTTCTGGTGCATATGCTGTTGCAACAGTCAATAACGCTCAAGAAGTTGATACAATATCATTATCAACATTAGTTACACCATCTGCATATGATTATTATATTAAGATAGGTGGAGCACCATCTGGTACTGGTGCGACAGATTATCATAGATGGATCACTCTTAAAGAACACGATTGTACTAATGTTAAAAGATTTAGTATCAAGTGTGCTCGTGGTAATGGATCTAATGGTGGTGATTTACCTGAGCAAGGTGGTGATGTGCTAAAATTATATTATAATACTGATTTGAGTGATAATTTTAATAATTTAATTGGAGTTATTGTACCACTTCCAACCAACAGTGAGGTATCTAGTAAATATGATGGTGATGGCACAGGAACTGATGCAACTAAATGGTATTGGTATTCAATGGATTTACCATCAGGAGCACAAACTGCTACAACAAGATTTCACATAAAACAAGAAAGACCTGTTGCTAGTGGTACTAATGATAGCGGTAGTAACACTGATCATTATGGTATATGTGATTTCATTTATGAGTATAAAGCGGTGTCTGGATTGACCTTTGTTCCTAGTGATGGATCAATCTCAACAAATTCTGATGAATTAACATATGTTGTTGAAGGTAATGAAGCAAGTATCTACACATCTGGTGCTACTGGATTAGATTGTACATTCACACTTAACTCACAAAATCCTTTAGTTCCAGTACCACTAATTGATCCTGATTTTCCAGTGCCAGTAGTTGAACCATATCATTTATGTAAGTACTTAATTAAAGCATTCTAAATATAACAAGGGAATTAGTATAATACGATGGCAACTCAACTTTTGCAAGTAAATGCAATAACAAAGGTAATACA
>MDSY01018266.1_pt1 | contig 10916 bp, 10 predicted proteins | sample 811131 | NCBI WGS metagenome assembly MDSY01 (sample SAMN05326643, study PRJNA326480) | marine metagenome | isolation source: seawater | place: Atlantic Ocean: South West | collected 2010
AACATAAAGAAAAGTACAACTTATTTAAAATAATGTCACCTCTCAATCTCAATGACCTTAATTTAAGCGAACTTAAGAAAATTTGCGATTATAATAAATATGATTTCAAATGGGAAAATTCAGTAAATTCTATGAATATAACGGTAAAAATTCCAAAAACACAAGAATTGCTAGTTGCAACTGGAAGCGGTAACACAAAAGTTGAGAAAAAACGAAATGCAATTGAAAATTTTCTGGAAAAATACAAATCATTTTTGAATATTGATAATTATAAAGAATATAGAAAACAACAAAAAGAAAACAAATTACTACCACCACACAAAAATAGATATATCATTCATGCAAAAGAAACTCTAAAAAACACACTTATATTTACTAATGCATTTGATCAACTAAAGTATTTAGGAAATATTTTAGCAATAGATTCTGAAGGCGAGGGGCCCGCGCTTATACAAATAAGTGATGGACAAAGAATCTTATTATTTAATTACAACTTTTATAAAAATGAAATTGTTAAATATCTTAATAATCCTGATAAAACATTAATATTTTGTGATGCAAAATCTGACATAAGACACTTGAAAATCACCAACCCTAATTATTTTGATATCCAAAAAATGTGGACGCATTGTCATTTGAATGGTAATTTACCAAATTTAACAAATCTAAAGGCGATGGCGTCACACATTAATAACATAAGTCCAGTTTTATTAAAACCAAATCAAAAATTTTATTATCCGGATGTTAAATGGTTACCTCCATATGACGCGGAGCGTTTGCATTTCTATTATGCTGCATATGATGTTTATGTCACTTATCAGATTTATGAATATTTGACAAATATAATAAACGAAGAGAATTAAATAAAAATTAAAAAAAATTTTTATTTTTTTTTTGTTTTTTTTAGTTTTTGTTTTGTTTTTTAAGTTTTTTTAGTTTTTGTTTTGTTTTTCATTTACTCAATCATTTCAAGCAATCTCTCGCGTAGATCAGCCTTCTTACCCGTTACATCATCACAGCCCAGCTTCTTCAATTCATTCTTCAAATCTGCAACTTTCATGTTATCAATAACATCTGGGCTTAGAGTCTGAACTTCATCTTCTGAATCTTCAATCACAATATTCTGCTTTTGTTCCTCTTGATTCTTCTTTTCTTCCTTCTTAAGTTCTCGCAACAGCTTCTTAGCACTTCGAATAGCTTCTTTTGTGGCCTTCAAATCAGCCTTTAATGCCTTTGCATCCATCTTTACTCGCAAATCTACATTCTTTCGCCATTCCTTCGCCAACTTCTTCATCGGCTTTAGCACCTGCTTGAGCTGTCTCTTATGCGAACTCTTAGACTTCTTCATCTCAGCATTGTAAACCTTTAGAGCATCTTTAGCAATTTTTACAACCTTCTTCGCCTCGGCTCGGTCAAGCTTGTTCTTTTCCTTAAGAATCTTAGCGGCTTCCTTCTCTTCCGCCTTCTGAATTGCCTTTTGCTTCTTCTCTTCTTCCTTCATCTTCATCTTCTCATTATGACGTTCCTTAGCATTCTCAATTGCATTTTGACAATCGTCCCAGTTTTCGAAATCGATTTCCAAATCACCAGACTTCAGGCATCTTGCTAGATCGGCGAATACTCCACCAGCCTCTAGAAATCCATTCCACGTCCTACAATCCTTGAAGGATTCGTACTTTTCAGCAAACTTTCCAGTAATTTCAGCATCCTGATTGAATTTTAGAGGAATCTCTTCTTCAGTCAAGATCATCTTAAGCATCGTGGTTTCGTCCTTGTTGAAGTAAGACATTTTGTAAGAATATGTATTTCTTTTTCTCTTTGCTTTGTTTGTTGTATTTATCTAATTGTTTTCTTAATCTTAGAGAAAAAAAACTGTCATTTTTTTGACTTTTGTAAAAAAATATCATTTTCAATATGATATTCGATTATTCTAGTAGGTTTATCCTACTAGAACACAACAAACAATGCCTAGTAAGAAAAAATTTACTAGAAAAAATTATTTAGTTCAAATTGTACATGCATTCTATTGTAATAGCAGAAGCATGGATAAAAGATGCCAACAATAAAAATCCGGCACCAATAATATGCTTCCTTTTGCTTTTTTGAATTTTGTCACCATAAACAACTGATATTATTAATGCGATTACTACAAAAGATAAAATCGAAAATTGAATCACATTTGCCATTATTAAATACTTAATATTTAATTTTTAGATTATATTATTGTGTATTTGCTGCAAATACTATAATAAATATGAAAAATATTGCGTTTATTCTTCTTTGTTCAGTACTAATATGTTTTGTTTGCTTATTTTGTTCAACCAAGAATGTTTTTTTCAATATTTCTAAAAAATTTTTATTTTTTTTAACTTTATTTACACAAGTATTATACAAATAATCACCATTTAGAGTTATTTTATCAAATAATTCGTTTGCTATACATTGCAAAATAATTTTATTTTCATTAATAAGATTTAAAGCATCTTTTTCAGCTTCATATATTATTTTTGCAATTATTTTATTGTTTTTTCCATTAACTACATTTTTTATTCCATGCATTCCGTATTTTGTTACAATATGATTTGCTAAATTTTTCGCTTTGTCAATATCATCGTATGATCCAGTAGATACATCACCATCAAAAAATATATGCTCAGCAGCTTTTCCGGAAAGAATCATAATTAATTGATCTTTTAATTCTAAATATCTAAAATTATTGATATTTTTGGATTTCAAAATTGTAATTCCTAAACTTCCCTTTGATCGAGGTAAAATACTGGCTTTTAAGCAATTATTAACATTATCTAATAAAAAAGATGACAGAATGTGTCCAGCTTCATGAACTGCAATTCTCCAATCTGGTTCTATTTTATTTTCTGAATCAATATCAATGGGCTTTCCCAATATATGATTTTCAAGACTATTTTCAAAATCTGAATTTGTTGCATATTTACGTTTTTCAGATAATGCAAAAAGTATTGCTTCATTTACAATAGATTCTATATTTGCACCATTTAGTCCGTGTGACATTATTGCAAGATTACTTGTATCAACTTGATTATTTATATACGAACCGTTATAAATTGTTTCGTATTCAAATATATTTGAATTTTTTTGTAATTTAAGTTTGTACAAATCATTTTCATACAAAATAATATTTGTTTCATTTATATTTGCTTCAAATTGATTTCCATAAAAATTTTTTGGTTCTAACACTTTCAATTTTGTTATATTCAATTTATTCTTCGGAAATGATTGAAAAATATATTTTTTTCCATTTTTATTTTTTATCAATATTTCTTTTGAAGATACACGATTTACATGTTTATTTATAAAATGTTCAAAAAGATTTTTTCTGTTCTCGAAATTTGGAGATTTTATAAATACAATATTATCAAATCGTCCTTTTCTAACAAGAGCTTTATCTAATATGTCATATCTATTGGTAGCACCAAAAATTATTATATTTGGTTTATTTTCATCTTTATTATTAAAACCGTCTAATTCAACTAGTAATTGATTCAACGTATTGTCACCATCACGCGTCACAGCAGAACTATCTGTTGATCGACTCCTTCCGCAAGAATCGATTTCATCTATAAATATCATAACCTTATTAGTTTTTTTTGCTACTTTTCTAGCCGATTTGAATAATGATTTTACTCTTTCAATTCCTATTCCAGCATATTTACCTTTGACTAGTTCTGAACCTGAAACTACGAATAGTGGTGCATTAATTGCATTTGCTGTAGCTTTTGCCAATAAAGTTTTACCAGTGCCAGGTGGACCTACTAATAACATATTTTTTGGTGGATTTGCTCCAATTCTTCTAGCTGCGACGGAAGATTCATGTGAACTAATAATATTCAACATTTGTTTTATTTCAAATATTGTTGAATTCATTCCAATAACATTATTCCAATCAATTCCTATTTTGCTACTATCTTTATAAAATTCTGCAAAATTCAATACAGATTGGTCAATGTGTATTGATGTAGAATTAAATGAAAATTCGTATAATAAATTATTTATTATATTTTTACATTTATCTGGATTCACTGCACATAATTGAATAAATGTTAACAATGATAAAGTTATAGTATGTTTTAATGATTTTAATCCTGATTCAACAATATTTGAACTTATATTTCTATTAATTGAACTATTTGTTGTAGCATTCGTTTCTGCATAATATGAAGAATTTTTATTAGAATGTTTCAAAATATTCCATATATTATGTACATTAGAAGCATTTGTTAAACTTATGAAAAATATGTATTGTTTTAAATATTTTAAAAATAACATATTATTTGTTTTTTTCTTTATTGTTTTCACAATACGCGATATAACTATATAATAATTATTGTTATCTAATTATTATGGTATTATGTTTCTCAGATACACTTCAACATGATGAATATAAAGGTATTTTTGGAAAAAATATGTTATTGGTTTCAAATAATGTTAATAATTTTAATGTTAATATTGAAGAATCGCTATTACATCCATGTTGTATAATTTCATCAATACCATTATTAAGTCCATGCACACAAACTTATATTAGATATAAAGTATTAAATCATATTTATCCAAATTCTAATTGGGATAAATATTCATTATTTCAAGATTATTCTTCTGTACAATTTGATTTTTTAAAAAATTTCACTAATTATCCAAAAATAAGTATGTTTATGGAATCTTTTTTTTGCCCTGGAATGTCAGCATATTCTTCAAGAATGTTATTAATGGAAAAATATAGATTCAAACCACAACTATTTGACATTAGATTAATCAAAATAAATAATCTTTTTGATAATAATTATTATCCTATATTACATGAAAATATATCTTGTGTTATTTCTACATGCTGTATTGGAGGATTGTCTTCTCAAACAATAAATGAATTAAATTACCAAAAAAATAACAATAATTCAACAAATAATAGTAATTATCAAAGTTTAGAAGATACTTTTGCATTTTCTAATAACAATGAAACAAATGAAACAAATGAAACAAATGAAGAAAATGAAATATTCGAAAATAATGAATCTACGCCTCTAATTACACAAAAAGTACCTGGAATGACATTAGGAGATAAATTATTAAATTCTTTATCAACATATCCAACTATCAATAATGGTGATAGTATAATTATATAAGACATTGTCTCTATAATTAATTAATATGGTATCATATACGATTATTGGGAAATCTAAGAATTATGGTTTGCTACAAAAAACAAAAAGTTTTAGAAATGCGCCACCATTAACTCCTAGATATGAAGATCCTATTGGTGATGATATGGATGAATGTGAACCACCACCATATTGGAAAGAATTAACCAAAGAAGAAAAATTAGAAATTCTAGATCAACAAATGGATTCGTATTGGGAAGAATATTATACAAATATTCGAAAAAATATTAATTGGTGGAAATATTCTACTTATGCATTAGCTATACTAAATTTCGTAATTGTTTCAACTATTCAAATTTGATTGGAATATTCCAAACAAAAGTCAAAAAAATGACAGTTTTTTTGTTCTAAAATCATATTCTTTTTATATTAGCAACAACTACTAAAGATACACATAAGATGGCGAATTTAATCACTACTGTGATTGACAAGTTCACTTTGAAAAAAGGAAAAAAAAATGAAGAAGAGCCAATTAAGTATTTAAAGTCTTACTTTAGTAAAGATGAAAAAGCGACCATTAAGCAATGGTTAGAGGAAAACGAGGATGTTAATGCATTAAAGTTTGTAATTAACCCGGAAAATTTGAGTGCTAGTAAGAAGGAACAGTATTTTGGATACCAATATTCAAAAAACTATGACGACTTCATTGAAAATGGCGGAGCTGTCTCCAACATTTGGCATCATTTGCAACACGGATTATTGGAAATTAGAAGTGAGAATGTAAGTTTAGACAACATTCTTTGTAATGCAAAGGCTAGGCACATTCAAAAACTAAGGACAATTGCTCTTTCAAAAGATAAGGCTAATGCTGAAAAGGCGATTCGCAAAGTGAATATCTATTTGGACGAACAAAAAGCTAAGGATGCGATTCGTTCTGCAAGGAAACTTGCAGTAACGATTGAAAAGGAGAATCGCTTGGCTTATGCCAAGCACAAGAAGACGATGAAAAAAATCCTTAAGACTATTGTAAAAATTCACAATAGCAAGGTAAAAGATTCTAAAAAGGTAAAACAGGTAAAGAAAAAGAACAACAAGAAAAAAAACAAAACAAAAAGTGCCTAAAAACCTGAAACTAGAGTCAAAAAAAACAAAAAAATTTAAAAACAAAATAAAAAATAAAAAAACAAAAACAAAATAAAAATTTTTTTTATTATATCAATGATTTAAAAACGAAATTCAGTTATTATCCGATGCAGATAATAATGATTAAAAAACGAAATTCGGTTATTATTTGTGGCAGACAACGCAGAAAAGCATATGAAAATATATTAAATATAATAAATTTTTTGGAAGCGGATGTTTTTCTTGTTTATGAGAATGATTCTTGTAATTATTCGAAATTAGCAATAGACAGTCTTAAAGTGGAAAATGATAAAAAATTATTACCAACAGAAAATCAATTCACAAAAATCAAAAAAGGTTGGAATTTGATGGAAAAATATGAAAAAAAACATAATTTTGAATATTTTGCCGTATATCGACTAAGGCCTGATATAATCTATGAATTTCATGAAAATAATTATCACGATCTTTTAATTGGAAATGCATATTTGAATAGCGATTTCTTATTTTATGGTTTGCGAAACGAAATTTATAATTGCTTCAATTTACTAGAAAGTTGGAACAATTTAGTTAAAGATAACCAGCAATACACTTATGAAGTGAACGATCTATTTGAAACAATATTAGTAAATCCAGACAAGTGTTTTAAACAAGGTAAATGGAGATTTGTAAACAAATTACTTGCTATTCCAATTGCAAGTAATAACAATAAAATCGTTTTTAATAAAAATACCTTTTTACATTTTTGCAAAAAATACAAAAATAAAAAAATATCCGAAATATTGACGAATAGTAATTATTCTTTATATTTTTGGAACAATTACGATAAAAAACGTAACTTCCCATGTGAATTAGCAATTTTATTAGTTCTATTAAATAGAAAAATTATACCAAATCACTCTAATTTTATTGAAGTTTTGACAAAATTATAAAACAAAATAAAAATTTTTTTTATTATTAAGCACTCATTTTTGCTGAAATTTTATTTGCACAAACATAATTTTCCAAACTAAAATCGTTTAATTTTTCTTATATATTAGAGGCTTATAGATGATTTAAGAGTAAATCGATATATATATATATATGAATATGACTGAAACAAATTATACTTCTTGGAAGCAAAATAATGCCTATTTTGAAGTCAATGATGAAATGTTAGTAAAATCAACGAACTTTGAAAAGGTTGGGGATTTTTTTGATAACAATAAAACACTACTATCAAAGACAAATACTGTTTCTCGCATGCCTAATAATAAAATAAAATCATATTTACAAAAACATTTGTTCGAAAATTATAAATTTGATAATATAAAGAAAAGTATTAGAAGAGATTGCTTAACAGATCATACAAAACCCTATAATAGTTCATATTTGTATAATCATATTATAAATTATTGTTTTGATGGAAACGACATCAAGTCATTTTCAAAGATAAAAAAAATAGATAACTTTGAAGAGATTAAACAAATATACGATATTAATCCTTCTTTTTCTGGTACACTTATTGACTATCTAACAAGGCGAATTATTTGTGAAATGAGAGGTCAGGAGTTCAAAGATGATAGAGCAGAGTTAGTAATCGCTACCTCCACGCCGACGGAGCACATGGAAGCGGCGGCGGAGCGCATGGAAGCCCTCGATCCAGCATATAAAAAATGTAAGAATGTTTCAGAATTCAAGACTGAGGATATATTAGAAGAAATATTTTTGGTTTCCACTGCGCATAATGAATTTTTCAATGAAACACTACCTCAGGATAAATTTGATCAAATTAATAATATTATTACATCTTTAGATAGCAATGCATTCACAAATCATTTTCGGAATATTTATACTGAAATTATAGAGAATGTTCCTAGTGATAAGATTATCCCCAACCCCGTGTGTGGGGGAGATAAATTTAAGTGTGGAGCGGATGCCGATCTTATTATTGATGATTGTTTGGGGGAAATGAAAGTTACAAATGGAAAAAAAGAATCGGGTGAAATCCTTCAATTATTGGGATATGCCGCAATGCTAAGATTTAATAAAAATATAGTCATTAAACATATTTTTATCATCAATTATCTACTTGGCGAAATCAAATTTTACAACATTGAGTGGATAACTGAAAATCAACTTAGAACTTACATAGACTTAATAGACAAAGACGAATATGACAAAAATAAAAAAATTAGTTATCGTCCTATTCCAAATTTTTACGAAAATTTTCCAGATTTTATGGGAGCCAATAAAAATCCAGTGAAGAGTTTGAGATGTTCAACATTGGAAGAAATTATTCTCGTGCAACAATGGAAGGAATTGGAGATTAAAAAATACAACATGGATAATACGCGTGAATGTGATGGTTGTTTGGCGTCTTTTAGTGTCGAAAAATATCATGATTATGGCGATGAACTCGGATGGTATTAAGGCTGATGATTAAGCACTCATTTTTGCTGAAATTTTATTTGCACAAACATAATTTTCCAAACTAAAATCGTTAATTGTATAATCTTCCCAGTCTTTTGGTGATTGTTCAATAGATAAACCATTCAAATTTGATTCATTAAATTCTTTTAAATGATTTATATTAATTTTAGGACAATTATTAATTTTATTTTTCAATTGACTTTTTACTGCACTAACATGATCCTCATATACATGTGCATCACCAATACAATGAACAACTCCACCTGGCAACAAATTAGTTTTTTTTGCCATTAAATGAAGTAATATTGAATAACTAAACATATTAAAAGGTATTCCTAAAAACATGTCTCCGGAACGTTGATAAAATTGAAGCCATAGTTTTTTAGAATGATCAACATACCATTGTATCAAAATATGACAAGGCGGTAGTGCCATTTCATTTATTTGCGATGGATTCCACGCAGACATAATTATTCTTCTCGAATATGGATCTTTTATTAGCATTTCTTCACATAATTTAAGTTGATCAATACCTCTATATTTGCTTTTGCTATCAATATAATATTCACCCCAATGTCTCCATTGAAAACCATATACTGGTCCTAAATCACCTTCTTCACGATTTGTCAATCCTCGTGAATCTAAAAATTCGCGTGACGCGTTCCCGTCCCAGATATGGACATTTTGTTCAACTAATGTTTTATTATCTGTATCTCCTGAAATAAACCATAATAATTCTTTTATAACAGTTTTCCAAGCCATTTTTTTTGTCGTTAATAGTGGAACCATTCCATTTGAACAATCATATTTAAGTTGAACACCAAACATTGAATGCGTATTACCATTCCTTGTGCGTCTCAATGGCAAATCTATTATTTTTTTTAAATAATCTAAATAAATCTTTTCATAATTGTTAATAGTTTTATATTTATAAAATGATTCAAAACTTGTGTCTATGCAAGAAAAAAAAGAACTTTCATTAGATGCTGGTATATCTACAATTTCATAAGATGAATTTCTAGTTAAAGTAATATAATTTAATTTTTGAAATTCATCACAATTTTTATTATAAGAAGATACAAACGTGTTTGATGATTTATATTGTGATGTTATACTATAATCATTATATGGTAATTTGATATAAACACCATCTTTCGGTTCACTATCATCATCATATTCGGTTAAATAAATTTTTTTAATTCTTTCCATATATTTGCTTGAAATTAGTGATTTTAATAAACTGGCACCACCAATAAAACATGGTTCATTTACTATATTAAAAACATTATCTAAAGTTGATATTTTTACATCATTAAAAGATGATGTCATAATTTTAAAATAGTTACTATTAGAAACTACAATATTCATTCTATTTGGCAAAGGACGCTTATTTTTTGGAAGACTATTCCATGTATTAGAACCCATCACAACATTGCCTATTGTCTTTGTTAATTCACTAAATCGTTTCAAATCTGTTTGGCTAGTAAATGCCAAATCATTATTAATACCCATTAGTCCTTTTTTATTTAAAGAAATAATAATAGACATTATTATCATAATAGTTGTATCATATCCTTATATTATCACAAAGAATTAGGGTATAATTTCCAATTCTTTGAGCTTTTTCTCAAATGCATGTTCCAAATCTTCTAATTCATTATATTTTTTTATACTTTCTTTTGGTATTCTATCTTCTAATAAATCGGGGCACCCATGCGCTTCCATGTAATCGAAACCATTAGAATAATTTGTTGTTCCTAATTTATCAATACTTATTATTTCTGAATTTGGTTTTTTAAAATGAACGAATGATGGATCGTTAACAATTTCAGGATTATATGATAAATTATCAAAAGATTTTCCTTCATATTCTGATTTGATTGTTTTATATCCTTCACAAGAATTAAGCAAATAATCGTCTTGAGTTTTATTTACATTGTTTTCGAAAGATTTGTGAAATTTTTTCATATCTTCATGTGTTTCTAAATAAATATCCATAAAACTTGGCATATCATTGTTGAATTTGTCTATTTCTTCTACTTCTTTTTCTCTAATATTCACTAAATCATCACATTCTTTATATTTATTATTCAAATCGCGTGATTCTAATTCTTTTTTTATATTCTTATACATATTTGTTAATACTTTCATTTCTAATTTTGCAGTGTCTTTGTTAATACATGCATTTCTATCAGGATGAACCAATAAAGCAAGATTATAATAAGCTTTTTTTGCATCATTTAGTGT
>MDSY01060033.1_pt1 | contig 10916 bp, 8 predicted proteins | sample 811131 | NCBI WGS metagenome assembly MDSY01 (sample SAMN05326643, study PRJNA326480) | marine metagenome | isolation source: seawater | place: Atlantic Ocean: South West | collected 2010
AGCGTGGCCTCCCGCTCCAGCCTTGACACACGCTCCCTCTCCGCCACCAGCAGCCACTCCGAAGCCTCCACCCGCGCCGCCTCCATGTTGTTCTCCGCCCGCGCCGTCTCCGCGTCTGCCCGCGCGACTACTGCCTACGCTCGCGCCGCCTCCATGTGCAGGCGCGCCGCCTCTGCCTCCGCCAGCCTCGCTTGCGCGTCCTCGCGCGCCGCCTGCGCGTCCTCCTCTGCCGCTATTACCCGCACCTCCGCCTCAGCAACTGCAAGTTGGCCCGCCGCCGCCTCACCACGCGCTGCCGCCACGTTGACCATGGCCGCCGCCGCCTCGCCTCGGGCCACTTCCGCATCCACCTGCGCCGCCAGAGCCTCAGTGCGCGCCACCTCCGCCATCGCGGCAGCTTCTGTCGCCTCCGCCGTCGATGCCTGCAGCGTGGCATGCGCCCTTTCCAGCCCCCCTACCCGCTCCTCTGCTGCTGCTGCCCTCGTCACTAGCGTGTCCAGCTCCTGCCTCAGCGCGCTCTCACGCGCCGCCGCAGCCGCCTGCCCCACTGCCGCCTCCGCGTGCGCCGCGTCGGCCGCCTCTCGTGCCACGTTCACCTCGCCGCGTGCCGCCGCCGCTTCAGCGTAAGCCTCCGCCTGCTGCGCCGCCGCCTCGGCCACCGACTCCTCGGCTCGCGTCGTCACCATCGCCGATGCCTGCGCCTGCGCCCGCGCCTCCTCTGCCTCCGCCTGCGCCGCCTGCGCCTCTGCTCGCGAAGCTTCCGCCTCCACCCGTGCAGCCTCGCCCTCGGCGTACACAGAGTCCGCCCGAGCCTCCGTCGCTGCAGCAGCCATCGCCAGCGCCGCCACCTCCGTCCGCATCGCCTGCACCTGCGCCTGCGCCGCCGCGGCCTCCGCATGTGCCGCCTCCACTTCCATTTTGGCGGCCGTCACCTCTGCACGCGATTGCTCGACTGCCTCCGTCTGCTCCGCCGCCGCCGCCGCCTCGCCGCGCGCCTGCGCCTGCGCTGTCATTGCCTCCGCATGTGCCGCCACCACTTCCGCCTTGGCGGCTGTCACTTCTGCACGCGATTGCTCGACCGCCTCCGTGAGCCAGCGCGGCTCATCCGCCTCATCCTCAACAACCGCAGCCGCCCCGACCTGACTCTTCGCAGCTTCCACCGTGCCCTTCTCGAGGGCCTGCCGTTCCGCAGCCGCCTGGCCCGCCAGCGCCACCTCCGCCGTCGCCCTGGCCTCTTCTGCCTCCTTCTCCGCGGCCGCCTGCTGCCGCCGCGCCTCCAGGACCTCCTTGACCATCGCGTCGAGCACCTGTTACATACGGTTACAGCCTCCCTTCATACGGTTACAGCCTCGACTACATACGGTTGCAGGATGGAAGGCGGAGCGCACCTCGGACTCTGACGCCTTCTGATTCCGCCGCCGTTGCCGCACCACCTCCAGGGTCGCCTGCGCCTCCATCCTCTGTGCCTCCGCCGCAGCCTGCCCCGCCTTGGCTTCCGTCACCGCTGCGACAGCCTCCGCCGCCACCACATCCGCCCTCTGCATCGCCACGTCCCGTGATGCCTGCAACTCTCTGAATTGTGCGCTGGCAGTCTTTGCCTCTGCCTCCGCCTCCGCCTCCGCTTCCGTCCCCGCCTCGACCTCTGCTTCCCTCGGCACACCGAGCACTGCACTCGTCCCCCCTGCCATCTCGTGCACCACCGCCGCCGCCGCGCCGCCGCCTGACTCGCTCGACAGGCGATCGCTCGACAGGCGCTTCTTCTTCTTGGCGTTGAGCTTCTTCCGCTGCGCCTTGGTCAACTTGGTGTCGCCGTCGCCGTCGCCGTCGCCGCTGTCGCCGCCGCCGCCCCCCGCCTTTGTGACCGTGCCGGCACCGCCGCTGCCGCCGCCGTCGTCGTCGTCGTCGCCGCCGCCTGCTTCGAGCAGCTTGCTGTCGTCACCGGCGCTCGAAGGGACTTCCTCTTCTTCTCGCCTCGAAGATTTCAGAGAAGAAGCCTCCGCCACCAGCGCCGCCAGCGCCGCCTCTGCCACCTCCGCGCGTGTTATCGCTGCGTGGATCTTCTGCTGCGCCTCACCGGCCGCGCGCTCCGCCTCCGCCTCCGCCTCCGTCTCTGCCGCCACCACGCCCTGCAAGCGGCGCTGATTGGATGCCATGACCCGCTCGTCGGCCTGCTCCTTCGCCGCCCTCGCCGCATCCTGCGCCTCGGATACCATGCGGCCCGCCTCCTCCTCAGCCTTTTCCGCCGCGGCCCTCGCCACCGCCGCCTCCTCTTCCGCCGCCTCGGCGGCTGCCTCCGCTGTGCCAGTCCGCAGCGCTGCCACCTCCAATGCCACCATCCTCTCCCGCAGCGTGTGCGCCTCCTCGCTCGCCTCGCGCCCTCCCTCCCTCGCTGCTGTCAGCAGCTCTGCTGATGCCAGCAGCTCCGCTCGCGCCGCATCGAGCTCCTCCTCCACGGCCTCGAGACTCTCCGCCGCGGCGCGAGCCTGCACCTCTTCCTCGTCAGCTTTGTCCACCAGCCCTTGCCGTGCCGCGATCAGCTCCAGTCGCATCGAATCGAGTGCATCGACCGCGCCGACCTCGCCAACTACCGCAGCCTCCTGCCACGTCGCCTCTCGCACCGCCAACGCCTCCGCCTTCGCGCTGGCTGCGTCCGCCTGTGCCGCCTCGACGGCCACCTTTGCCGCTTCTGTCCGCATCCGAGCCTCGTCGCGAGACTCACGCAGCTCCGAGACCTCACTCCTCGCCGTTGCCTCAGCAGCAGCCATCGCCACCTCCGCCGCTTGCGCCCGCTCCACCGCTGCTTCGTGCAGCGCCGTCATATCGAAAATCTCCGCCCTCGCTGTCGATAGAGCGGCCTCTGCATCCACCGCCCTCGCCTCCACCGCTGCCGTCGCCTCCGCCGCTACCGCAAGCTCCCCTCTTGCCGCCTCCGCTGCCATGTCTCGGTCCGCTGCCATGCGGGCCGCCTGGTCTCGCTCCGCTCTGATCTCCGCCACCTCAGCGCGCGCTGCCGCCTCCACTCGCTCTGCCGCCTCCGCCCTCTGCACCGCGTCGTTGCGCGCCGACACCGCCTTCGAAATCTCCTCCTTGGCGGCCTCGCCCTTGGTCGGGGAGGAGGGCGTGCCGGCAGCAAATGCGGAGCGCGAGGCAGGAGAGCCCACCGTCAAAGTCGCCGCCGCCGACGACGACGACGCCAACGGCGAAGTCACTGCCGCGATGCCAACGCCGACGCTGAGGCTCTCACGATGCATCTCGGCCTCGAGGCCGCGATCTCCTTGCATCTCCAGACTCCCCTCCCCCCGTACCGCCTGCAGCGCCCGCTCCCGCTCCTCCCGCGCCTCCAACAGCGCGAGCTGCGCCTCCGCTAACCTCTGGAGGTCCTGCCGCCGCGCCTGCACCTCCACAGCGAGCGCCTCCGCCGCCTCCGCCTCCGCCTCCGCGGCCGCCTCCGCCTGCTCGCTCGCCGCCTGCCGCGCCTGGACCTCCCGCTGCAGTGTGCGCGCCGCCTCGGCGTACGCGTCCTCCGCCGTCGCCGCCCGCTGCCTGAGTGCCGCCAGCTCGCCGTGCCTCGCCTCGCCCGCGTCTTGGAGCGCCAAGACGCGCTCCGCCTCCGCCTCCGCCGCGCGCACAAATGCGGCCTCCTCGGTGGCGGCGTTGGCCTCGCGATCCCGCCGCAGCTCCGCCGCGTGCTGCGCCTCTAGCTGCTGCTCGTGACCGCGCAGCCGCAGCGCCGCCACCCCCTCGGCCGCTGCGACCGCCTCCGCGACCGCCGCCTGCGCATCCTCCTTCGCGGCCGCCAGCCGCTCTGCCGCGTCCGTCTGCGCCGCGCGCGTCGCCGCCGACGCCTCGCGCCGCGCCGCCTCCGCCGCGCGCTCCACCGCCTCCGTCTCCTCGCGTGCGCGCACCGCCTCCGCCCGTGCCTGCTCAGCGTCGGCGCGGTCGACCTCTGCCCTCGCCTCCGCTGCCGCCGCCGACGCCGCTGCCTCCTCGGACGCTGTCGCCGCGCGCGCGCGGGCCGCCTTGGCCTCCTGCAATCTCGTCGCGAGGTCGTCAATCTCGACCCGCAGCCCGACCTCCGCCTCCTGCGCCAGCGCCGAGCCCTGCTGCTGCATGAGCGCCTCTTCGGCATCGCGCAGCTGCGCGCGCGCGCCCGCCGCGTCGTCCCGCGCCGCTGCCAGCTCCACCCGCGTCGCCGCCGCCTCCGCCCGGGCCGCCTCAGCTTCGCGCTGCAGCCTCGCCCGCATCACGTTGGCCTCGGCCTCCTGCTGCGCCGTGATCGCCGCGATCTCCGCCTCTGAGATTGCGCCGTCAACGGACGGCTTGGGCGGCGACTTGGGGCCTTGGCGTGTCTTGGGCGGCGACGTGTGCCCCGCCGCATGCTGCTGCAGCTGCGTCATCACCTGGAGCTGCATCGCCAGCCCGTCCGCCTCCGCCTGCTTGGCCGCCAGCTCCGCCTGCTTGGCCTCCAGCGCGCGCTCCGACGCCGCCAGCCGCCCCTCCAGCCAGCCGCGCTCGGCCGCGCTCGACCGCCAGCCGAGCGCGCCTGCCTCCGGGGCGACCGCCACTCGTGCGGCTGCTGCCGAGAGGGCCGTCTCGGCCTGCACGCTCAGCCCGCGCTGGACCACCTCCGCCGCCTCCGCCGCCTCGGCTGCCCGCTCCAGCTGCAGTACCTCCATTGGCAGCCCTAACTGCGCCTCCGCCTCCACCACCATCACCGCCGCCGCCGCCCGCGCCCTGGCCTCCCCACCTCGCCCTGCCGCCACCTGCTCCACCATCGCCGCTTGCTCAGCCAACGCCTTGTCCGCAGCTCGCTCCGCTACCGCCACCGACGCTGCCGCCGCCTTCTCGACCGCCGCAGCCTGGCTCTGCGCCACCTCCGCTGCGCGTGCTGCTGCCGCCATCTGCACCTCTGCCGCGCTGCGCTCGAGCTGCTCGAGCTGCAGCGCCGCGTGCGCCGCGCGCCGCGCCGCCTCCGCCCCGCCCAGCTCCGCCCGCAGCCGCGCTAGCTCATTCGACCGCTCGACCATCTGCACATCGCGATCCGCTGTGTACACCTCCCTTGCGCCGCCGCCGCCGCCGCCGCCGCCGCCCGGCGAGGCGGCGCGCGCAAGTGCAAGTGCGAGCGCATCACGCCCGGCGGCGCCCTGCTCCTCGTGCCTCCGCCGGCTCGCCTCCGCCTCGAGCCTCCCCTGCAGCACCTCCACCAGCCTCTGCAGTCGCGCAGCCTGCTCCCGCTGGGACGCGGCCTCCTGCCTTTCTGCCGCCACGGCCAGCTGCAGCGCTGCCTCCGTGCGCTCGCGCTCCTTGGCCCAGTCCGACCCCCACTGCCGCCGCGCCTCGGCCGCCGCCGCCTCGACATCCCGCCGCGCCTCCCGCGCCTCCGCCAGTTCGGCCAGCAACATCGCCTCCGCCTCCCCGCGCGTGCGCCCCGTGCGCGCGCCGTGCGTGCGCGCGCCCACCGTCCCCTCGGCCGCCGCCTCGTCCCGCTCGGCCGCCGCCTCCGCCCGGCTCGCCGGCGTGCGCAAGCCACCCATGGAGGGCAGCGAGGCGGAGGGCGACGCCGCGAGCGCGCGCCGCGCCGCCGCGTGCAGCTCCGCAGGGGAGGTGTGGTCGGCCTCCTCCCATGCCACACGCCGCCCCGCTGCCCCTCGCTCCTCGTGGCTGCCCACGCCGCCGCCACTGACGCCGCCGCTGGCGGCGCCACGCGCGCCAGGCAGCCTCCATGCGGCCCCCACCCTCTTGGCGGCCTCGACCTCCGCCTCCGCTTCTGCCAGCACGGCGCGCATCTCACCATCCAGGTGCGAGCGCGGCGCGGACGGGGCAGACGCCGACGCTGCGGAGGCGGCCAGCGCGAGCCTCATGCCTCCGCCTCCGCCTCCGCCGCCGCCTCCGACGTCGCCTCCGCCTCCGACTTGGCCACGTGGCGCGGCGGCGCTGCGCAGCCGTGGGCCGGTGGTTTTCGCGCTGGTGCTGCGCTTGATCTCGCCTCGCGCGGCGCTCAGCTGCAACTCTAGATCCTGCGATGAGAGGCCGGAGCAGTGTAGGCGTGCGGGCGTGCGGGCGTGCGGGCGTAGGTGGGAGCTGGGTGTGCACCTGCGCACGGCGCTGGTGGCGCTGTTGCCGTCGCTTCTCCTCCGCAGCCGCCTCCTGCGCGCATTGCAGCTCGTAGCGCGCCGTCGCCGCGTCGTCGAGCAGCTCCCGCTCGCGCTCTTCCGCCCGTGCGAGCGCCGCGCAGTGTTCAGCCTGCGCCCGCTTCGCTTCCTCTTCCAGGGTGGCGATCGCCTGCTCCATCTCCAGCTGGCGCGAGAAGCCATCCGCCTCACGCTGCACCTGCAGCAATAGGAGGGGAGAGGTTGGAGGGAGGTTGGGAGGGAGGTCGGAACAAGGGTGGAGCAGCCGCACTGCGCACCGCTTCCGCTTCGCGCGCCTCGGTCTCTGCGAGGCTCCGGCCGAGCATCTGCACGGCGGCGACGCTCGTTGTCGCCGAGGACGCCGCCGCCGACCCCGCTGCCGATGACGACGCGGCGGCGGCGAGTAGCGCTGCCGCCTCCTCCTCGGCCTCGGCCAGGGCGCCGCGCAGTGCGGAGGAGACCGCGCGCCGCTCGGCGCCGCGCGCACTCGCCTCGGCCCGCTCCCTGACTGCCGCCGCCTCTCGCCTCGCGAGCTCGAGCGCGACGTCGGCTTGCGCGCGCGCCGCGCGCTCCTCCGCGCGCGCCGCGTCGGCACGGCTCGCCTCCGCCTCCCTCTCCGCCCTCGCCGTCGCCGCCTGCGCCTCACCCAGACGCAGCGCAACCGAGCGCCGCTCCTCCTCGCGCGCCCGCTCCGCCTCCGCCCCGCTGCGCGCGAGGTACGCCTCCGCCTTCGCCGCCCACGCCCGCCCCCACGCCGCCACCGCCCCGTCGACGGCGCCCTCCACCTCGACCGCGGCGCTGATGCCGAGCGGAGGCGGCTCGCCGCTGCCATCGTACTCACGGCAGGCGAGCGTGCTCTCTTCAGCAAGCAGGCGGAGGCGCGCCACATGCTCGCCCAGCCGCGCCTCCTTGCCCGCCGCGCCGCCCGCCGCGCCGCCTGCCTGCGCCGCCGCGTGCGTCGCGTGTGCCGCGAGGCGCTCGACCGCCCCGGCCAGCAGCCGCCGCTCGCCAGCGATCGTCCCGTGCGCGCGGCGCAGCGCGATGCGCGCGCGCACCAGCTCGCGCGGCTCGCTCGGTGTCGCTTGCAGCGGGTGGAAGCCTGAGGGCGTGATCAGCTGCGCCGCCCGCGCGCTGCTCCGTGCGTCGCCCCCGCTGCCTCCGGCCGGCGGCGTGGCGCCTAGGCCTAGCGCCGGCGGCGTGGCGCCCTCGAACGGGGGTGGCGACCGCTCAGGCAGCGCAAGGTCGGCCGCATTGCGCCCCGATTGCGCTCCTGCCGCGTGGAGGTGTGTGTGTGTGTGTGTGGCGGGGGGGTGAGGGATGGGTGGCGGGTCGAGGGATGGATCGCAGGTCGAGGGTGGCAGGGCAGGTACGCGAGCGGAGCCATCAGGAGTGTGGCGCACCGGCTCCCAGGCGAAACGGTGACAGTAGCCGATTCGGGCTCTTGATCGACGCGGGTGGAAGCGCTGTCCGGGCTTGTTCCGAGTTGGGCGGCGACGCGCGCAGCCTGAGGGGCGCTGCATCGCTCTGGCCAGACAGGTCTTGTCGCCACACCGCGGCGAGCTTGCGCTGGTGCGCGCTGAGCTGGAGCTCGAGCGCCTCGGCCTCGCCAGGTGCCTTGGTCGGCGGTGTAAGCAGGGCCTCAACGGGCTCACCGAGCAGCTGTCCTGGCTGTCCGACCGCAGGAGAACCCGCAGAGGTGCCATCTGGCTTCAGCCCGTGCTGCCGCTCCTCCTCTTCCTGGTAGGCGCGCCAGCTGCGCTCCGCCGTGTCTTGCAGGTTCTGCAGCATAGCGAGCGAATCATCGAGCGCCGCGTTTCCAGACATGCCACCACGCCCAGCGCGGCGGTTGCAAACTTCGGGGAAGCCGCGTAGAACTTGCTTGAGCCCCACCTGCGAAGCACCTGGTCCTTGGGCCTCAGGCCTGAAGCAATCTTGGGGTGAAACTCAGCCAACGTTGACTTCGCCATGGCGTGGGTCGCCAGCGCCACACCTGAGCAGGAGGAGCCGGACCTCGGGCCGCCGCCGAGCCTTCCGGACGTGCTCGACGATCTGGCCATCCGCTTCGTTGTCAACTGCCCGGCAGAGGAGCAGGAGTCCTTCGAGCGGCTCCTCTTCCAGGTTGAGGCCGCCTTCTGGTTTTATGACGACCAGTACCGTGAGATCTGGCCGGCGTCTTTCCCGCACCTCAACCTGCTCGGCTTCGCGGAGAAGCTTTTCTCAGAGTGTGTCCTCCTCACCCCCTTCGCCTCCAAGACCAAAGAGATCTACGAGACATTCACGCGATACAAGAACCGTATCCCGACGTGCGGCGCGATCATCCTCAACCACAACAGCAGCAAGGTGCTGCTGGTGAAGGCGTGGAACGGCAAGAACTGGGGCTTCCCCAAGGGCAAGATCGACCGGGACGAGGACAAGGCCAACTGCGCCATCCGCGAGGTCCGGGAGGAAATAGGCTACGACATTGCGCCGCTTCTCGTGCCGGAGCACTTCGTGGAGAGACAGCTCAAGGAGCAGACGGTGCGGCTGTACATCATCCGCGGCGTGCCCGAGGACACGGAATTCGTCACGCAGACCAAGAAGGAGATCGGCGGCATCGAGTGGCACAAGCTCAAGGATCTGCCCACGGGCAAGATGGACGTGAGTCAACTCAAAGAGCAGGGCAAGCTCAAGTACTGGATGGTCGCTCCCTTTGTCGACCGCCTCCTGCCGTGGCTGGCTCAGGTGGACAAGAAGAGCAAGCGGGCGGCGAAGGCGGCCAAGAACGCCCAACCCGTCAAGCAGAAGGCCGAGGCGCCCGCCGCAGCGCCGCCCAGGAAGGCCAAGGCGGACAAGAGGGCGGACAAGGCGGCGCCGGCTGCGGCGGTGCTGCAGGTGCTGCAGCGCCCTGAGGGCGCGGCGCTGAAGCGGCCCCCGCGCGGGCACGCCTTCCTGGACTTTGAGTTCAAGACGCACGCGGTGCTCGCCGCACTGGACTGAGACCGGCCGAGCACCAGACTGAGACCGCCGCCGCCGCCGCCGCTGCCGTCGCCGCCGCTGGAGCAGCAGTGCGCCACAGCGGCCACCGCCTGCTGCGCCGCTGCGCCGCACCGCCAGCCCCTTGGGGTCCCTCCGTGGACGATGATTGGGCTGGAAGCGGGCTGGAAGCGGGCTGGAAGCGGGCTGGCCGATGCAAGGGCGTCGGTCTGCTCCTGTCGCCCAGGCGTGACTGAGCTGACCATGCGGCCGAGCGAGCAACCCGCTTTCGTGCGGCGGTGCTTTCCCGCCGCTTGCTTGGCGGACGCAGCCACCCAATCACTGCTGGCCGACGACGCCACCCCCCCCAATACTCGAGAGCTTGGCTGGCATTGCCGCCCGGGCACTTGCGCCCCGTCCCCCGTGGAAGCCGTGAAGCCAGGGAGCCACGGCCGGCGTTGGGCCCAAGTGGGTGAGCTGTCGCGGGTCCTCTCTTCACGAGGTGTCGTATGAACGTGTGCGGCACCTCTTTGAGCGAGCCTTTAGCTTCTTCGCCGATCGCTCCTACGCCGTGAGGTTGGCTGTCTACCTTCCTGGTTCACAAGAAAGCCGCGCAAGTTCTCATCCGGGACGGTGCACCGGGCCGGCCTTCACACTCGTAACAGCGCATCAAGATGCCGACCGAGCTTCACTACTACGGCGCGCAAGGCCGCGCGCAGCAGATCCGCTACACCATGTGTGAGGGTGGGCTTGAGTGGGACGACGCCTGCGCCCCCTTCCCCGCTCCCGACGAAGTGAAGGCGAAGTGGCTCGAGCTCGGTCAGAACACCACCACTAATGTGCCGATGCTCGTCATGGATGGCCGCGCGTACACGCAGTCTTCCGCTGTGCTGCGTCTCGTGGCGAGGAAGGGCGGGCTGATGCCGACCGACATTGGCCAGCAGTACGAGGTGGAAAACGTCCTTGCCGCTGTCGAGGACTACCGCACCGAGGCGTACACAGTCATCTTCGGCGTCCTTGGCGGCGCGCCCGACGCGGCGAAGATCGCGCGCCTGAAGGATGTTGTCCTCCCGCAGCACTTCACGAACCTTGAGCGCCTGCTCGGCGCTGACGACTACTTTGTCGCCAACACGCTCTCGGTGGCGCAGCGTGTTGGAGATGCCGGCGTTGTGGCGCCACGGTGCGCTACTACGGCTGGCTGGGACGCGCGGCGTTGTCTGGGCTGCTCTACACCCCCAGAGAAGCGTCTCAGCTGCTCAGACCCTAGCACGGGCATACGGCGCTACCTCTCACCTGTGCCAGGGACGCTCCAGCTCTGTACTTTAAACCCAGGTGGCGGACCTCGGCGCCTTCGACATCATCACCAACTTCTCCTTCAACCTCTTCCCGAGCGCGAAGGAGAGCTTCCCCAAGCTCGTGGCCTTCGCCGCCCGCGTGGCCGCGCGGCCGAAGATGGCCGCGTATCTCGAGAGTGCCAAGTACACCGCGTTGCTGGCCTTTCCGAATCTGGAGCAGTAAAGTAGTTCTTTGGCCTCGCGAGGATGGACGGCCAGTGGAGTGTTACGGAGCCACGGCTGACTAAACTATCAATTTATTACGACTGCGAAGATAGAACTGTGCGTCCTCAAGCGTCAAGGGACAAGGCCCCACACTCTCACTCAGCACTCTGAACCACAGATCTAGGACTGTTTTGCACACAAAAATCTACGCCTCGGTACTTTTCCATGAAAGCCGGCTTGATTGACTTTTTTCGTCGCCCCGGACCGCAGGTCCCACCCGCGCCAAGACGGCGCTCGGGAGCGACGAGTCGCCTCGCTCTGCCGAGTTCGGCAC
>MDSY01073917.1_pt1 | contig 10914 bp, 8 predicted proteins | sample 811131 | NCBI WGS metagenome assembly MDSY01 (sample SAMN05326643, study PRJNA326480) | marine metagenome | isolation source: seawater | place: Atlantic Ocean: South West | collected 2010
ATTCTACCACCTTTTAATTCTACATCCTTAGAATGTAAAAAATAACTTTTTCCTTTACTGTTTGTGTGTTTGTATCCCATTATTAAAATTTTAAGTTAAACATTAATTTATACTAATCTATAAAAAAATATTCTCATCTGGAATTAATTATCTTCCTCAGGGTTCAATATTTGTTAATTACTTTTTTTTATTTAGATTTTATAACTTCAATTTTTATGAAATAAGGAAGTAATTTTTTTATTTAAAAAAACTTAAAAAGCAAGACATAACATCTCAATAGTTTGATTTTCAATTATTTAACTAAGAATTGCTATTTCGGAGAGATATTTTGTAATTATCTTTTTTAACTGTAGTAAATCAGATAGTAATTTTCAATGCTTTTTTTAAACTCTGTTGACAAGTATTGTTCTACTCTGTTGAAAAAGAATTTTATTTGAATGTTTTCTTATAATTCTTTTTATACTTTTAACTTAATGTATAAGTTATATTTATGGTTAAACACACTTTTATATTTTTATTCTTATTAGGGTCAACTATTATTCAATTTAATTTTTCTCAAGAATTATCTGAATCCTTTTTAAAAGAAAAGGCTAAATTAATTATCAATACATCCAAAACATGTGTATTTTCTACTATTGGTGATGATGGAAGTCCTTCATCCAGAGTAATGGATCCTCATATTCCAAAAAACGATTTTATAGTTTATTTGGTTACCAATCCTTACAGCAGAAAAGTTAATGAGATAAATGATGACCCTAGAGTTGCTTTGACTTTTAAAAATGTAAATGGTTACGTTACTATCAAAGGGTTAGTTTCAATAGTTAACAATCTAATTGAAAAAAATAAGTTTTGGAAAGAGGATTGGACTCCTTACTATGAATCCAAAGAAAACGCTTTAATTCTAAAAGTAACTCCTTTGTCTATGGAAATAATTAATTCTGGTTCTGGAATTTTAGGAAATTTGGAAACTTGGAGCCCGCCAAAAGTTAGTTTTTAATATCTAATTTTTTATCAAAATTTTCTTTTATAATTTCTCCCCAAATTTTATACCCTGCCCTGTTTAAATGAAGTTTATCTTTTATAAAGAGTTTATCATTAGGCATCCCGTTTGATTTTATGTAAAAAGACCTAGTATTTATATAAAATAGATTTCTTTTTTTTAAAGTAAAACCTTTAATTAAATCATTTGATTTTGAAATTTTATTCCAAACTTTCCATCTTTTTGAAGTTGGAGTTGTTTCTATAAAAAATATAGGAGTATTTTTATGACTCTTGCGTATTTTCTTCACAATAAACTTCGATAAATTAAGAACTTCTTTGGGGGACAAATCTTTATTTCCACCTGTTATATCATTAGCAACAAAGATAGTAATTGCCCTAACTTTGTGTGGACTTACAAGTCTTTCAGTGAAATGAATTAAATCAGAATAACGTGCTCCTCCATAACCTCTTTTAATGGGCTCAAAATGGCTTAAATCTTCTTTTATCGAATTCCATTTTCTAATACTGGAGCTGCCAATAAATAAAATAGCTTGATTACTATAAGTTTCTTTTTTATTAAGGTCTTCCAGTTTTTTTACTTCACCCTCCCATTTGTCATTAGTAGATTTATATTTTTTTAAAGGGGAACACGAAAAAAAAAGCAATGAAATTAAAATTAAATAGCGCATTATAATTCCATTTTTAATATTGTATCAATATAATTGACTTCTTTCTCATTTAAAAAAAGTAATAATCCTTTTTTGGTTTTTTTATAAGAAACTTTTTTATTAGAATTTAGATAAGTTAGTCTTTTAAAGTTTAAATCAAAATCATCAATAAAATAATTTAATTTACTACTGTTAAGTGTATGAATATATACTATTTTGCCATTTTGAGTCGAGGCAATTTCATCTGTTGGATTAATTGGACCTCTTTTGGTCTTGTAAATAGTCTGTCCATTATCTCTAATCCAAGAACCAATTTTTTTAAGAGATTCTATATGTTCTTTTTGGATTTTACCATTTGGCATGGGTCCAACATTCAATAAAAGATTACTTCCATATCCAGCCGCTTTTATTAAATATTGAATTAATTCTTTTTCTGATTTATGTTTTCTGTCTTTTAAATTAAACCCCCAAGATCCATTGATTGTTTCACATACCTCAAAAGGTAAATTACCTATATCATCAGCTGATGTAGCAAAGTCTTTCGTTGATTTTCCTGGTAGATCTTTTTCAAACATTTGAAAATCCTCACCAGGATTTGGTGCTAAATGGTGATTACTTCCAATTAAGGCTTGAGGTTGAAGTTTATGAATTAAAGAATAAACTTCATCTAATTTAAAATCTTGCTTTTTTTCTCCAAATCTTTTACCATTCCAAGCCATTTGGTCCCATTCACCGTCAAACCATATCCCACCAATTTCTCCATAATTTGTAAGTAGTTCTGTGAGCTGTGCTTTCATAAAATCTATATAATCATCCCAATTACCCTCTGCTCTTCCTTCTATTCCATTTCCAGTTCTTCCTCTTGGGAAATAATCTCCCCTGTTCCAGTCTAATTGAGAGTAATAAAAAAACAATTTCATGTTATGTTTTTTACAAGCTTCTGCAAGCATTTTTAGAGGATCTTTACCATAAGGAGTTTTGTCCACAATATTATAGTCAGAAGCATTAGAATCAAACATTGAAAAACCATCATGATGTCTACTAGTTATTGTAATATATTTCATACCCGCATCTTTGGCCATGAGCACCCATTTTTCTGCATCAAATCCTGTAGGATTAAAAAACCCAGGAAGTTTTTCATATTCATCTACAGAAATATTTTGTTGATGCATTACCCATTCTCCGTCTCCCAGAACACTATAAACTCCCCAATGAACAAAAAGACCAAATTTTGCTTCTTCAAACCATTTCCTTGCCTCTAAATTTTGCTTTGTTGGAATGTAATTTTGTTGAGCATTTGAATAGATGGAAATAAAAAGAATAAAAATTAATAGAATTTTTTTCATAGAAGTTGTATTTAATTTATATTGGTAACATGAAATTAATGAAATTATTTGTAATATTTTTTTTAGTCCTATCTTGTCAAGAGGAAACATTTGAAGTTTCTGAAAAATTGACATTTAAGGAAAGTTTATCTTTAAGATTAAGCATACAGTCAATTAAAAAAATAAAAAATTTAGTTGCTAAACCTGATTCTGATTATAGAATTAGTGGCTTAATTCCAACCGAATTATGTTTTGATTTTAAGTACCCAATTGGTGTTCAGTATAATAACAGTTCGGTAGTAAATGTTTCGAGCTTTTCTCAATTTGTAGAATTAATTTTAACTGAAACTCCTGAACTTCATATGACTGGAGTAGGGTTTCCTTTTAATGTTGTTATGTCTAATGACAACTCTGAGCAAGTAGTTTCAAGTGAAACTTCATTTGAGACTTTAATAGAATCTTGTGGATACGGTACTTTAACCTTTGAAGAAATTAAGAACGTCTACGGTACTTGTTTTGATTTTAATTATCCAATATCAATAATAATTAATGGAACTACTTACACGTTTCAAAGCGAAAACGATGCAGTTCTTCTCGCTGCAGCTTTTACTCAAAAAGTTGTAAGTTTCAATTTCATTTATCCGTTTAGTATTAAGTATACTGCTAATAATCAAAATGCTAATGTTCCTGATTATTATAACTTTACTACAATTATAACAGGTTGTAATTAAATTTTTAAGTTTTGAAAAAAACAAAGTGGATTCTTTTTTCTATTTTTTTAATTATCAGTATACTTTGTTTTACTGTAGTTTTTCTAATGCATTCTAAACTTTCTTTTATTGATTATCCCTATTTATATTTTGGCGTTATTTCTTTAATTATTTCTTTATTGATTTTAAAATTCAAAAACTAATCAGGATACATTACTTTTTGAATATCTTTCCAATTAACTAGCTTAATATTATTATTAATCAATGCTTTTTTAAATTTTTCACTAGAAATAATATTTAGATCATAAAATCTCCATTTTGAACCAAAATTTGGATGATCAACAGTAATTTTTTTCATTTCATCATCGTCGTAACCCAAATGAACAAGTATTTGACTTAAACCAGGCTTAAGATTATTTAAAATATCAATGTAAAAATTTTCCCAATCATTAAGGTTCATTCCATTTTCAGCCATATAAAAATCATCAACAACAACTAATTCTTTTGGTTGATTTAGAGTTTCATCAAATTGAGCAGTAACTAAATCTGGAACAAAAACAGCCAATCTGTTTTCCTGAGCGATTTCTAAATAAACTTTAAAAAATTCTTTGTTAAAAAATAAAGCACCTTCATGACTGTCTATGTGGCTAATATTAATCCCCATTGAATTTGCTAAATCAATTTGGGCTTGTAGCTCTTTTTTGATTTCTATAGGATCAGCATTTAAAGTAACTTTTTTTGTATTTTCATAAAGGTTTCCATTTTTATTTAATAATGATGGGATTTCTATTGGTTCCAATACTCCACCCCATTTATAATTTTTCCATTCACTAGTTACAGTTAAGTGTATACCAAAATCTGTTTCAGGATTTTTTTTCGAAAACTCAGCTATTTCTTCAATTTTTTCGCAAGTCATCATAATACTCCCTGAGTTAATGCTTCCCTCTCTAAAGGCCTTGAAAGTTGCATTATTGACTGAGTTAGATAGTCCAATATCATCCGCATGAATAATCAAAAGTTTATCTTCTTTTTTATATCCTAGTTTTTGGGAAAGATTTTCTAATTGTGTATAATTCTGTTCTCCTTTTATAAATTTATATGCTAACTTAAAATCATAAATAGGGATTTCTTTATAATCAAAATATAAAAAAACAATAAAAATAATAGTGGAAATAGAAATTAATGTCCACTTTATTAAAAAAGTTATTTTTTTTTTAATTTTCAACACCTGGAAGATTTATAGGTTTTGCCTGTTTCCAATTAAATTCTGCTTTATTTTTTGATGGGTATATTTCATCTAAATTATTAGCATTATATAATTTTCCATCCATCATAACCATCTCAACAGTGTTTGTATTTCTTATGTTTTCTAGAGGGTTTTTTTCTAAAATCACCAAATCAGCAAGCTTTCCTTCTTCAATACTTCCTATGTCATCTTCCAATCCTATAGCCTCAGCTCCTATTATAGTGGCTACTCTTAATGCATCGTGTAAACCAAGTCCTCCTGATTGCATACTCCAAAGTTCCCAATGGTATCCTAATCCTTGCAATTGTCCATGTGAACCAACTCCAACTATTCCGTCATTCTCAACTAGGTCTTTAATAAACTTACCTTGTTCTTCAAAGACATATTCATCTTTATGAAACCATCCATCATTTCTTCTTCTAGACTTCGCATCTAAATGAGCTTTGGGCGTAAAGTAGTTTAACTTCGCATCTCGCTGAACATCTTCTGTAGCATAATAATAGTTTTCTGCCCAAGGACCACCATAAGAAACTAATAGTGTTGGAGTGTATGCCATCTTGGACTTAGCCATTACTTCAACTAAATCCTTATAAACTGGATAAATAGGAATGTTATGTTCTTGTCCTGGATAGCCGTCTAACATTTGGTTTAAATTTAATTTAATATGTAATGCACCCTCAGTTGTTGGCATTAGCTTTTGTTCTTTTGCAGCCATTAAAATCCATTGTCTATGCTTTCTATTTCCAGTTCGATACATTTTGATTGTTTTGGTATTGTAGTATTTAGAATACTGTTTCAAAACATCTTTAGTTTGTTCCAAGCTTTTTAAATTATATCCCCAATAACCAACACCAGGACCAGTTGAATAAATTCGGGGTCCATGCATTAATCCAGCATCTACCATATCCCCGTATGAAAGAATATCCGTAGTTCCAGTTTGAGGATCCCGAATTGTAGTTACTCCATACGCTAAGTTAGCAGCAAAAGACCATGTTTCACTTTTATGAGTATTTCTAGAAACTCTAACGTGAGCGTGAGTATCAACAAAACCAGGAACAATAGTTTTACCTGTTAAATCCATCTCTTTGATGGATCCATTATTTTTTATTTCTCCTATTTTACCAACTTTTTTGATTCTGTTATTTTCAATTAGAATATCTCCTTGTTCAAAAATTTCTTTTCCTTTCATGGTTATTATTCTAGCATTTTTTAAAATAATGGATCCTTCGGCTTTATTTTTTTTGATGTAAGTTTTTATTTCTTTCTCAGAAGCTTGATAGCCTTTTTCTTCTTCTTTATTTTTCTCTTTTTTTTCTTTTTTCTCATTCTTAATTCTTTCTTCATCTGCTTCTGCTTGAGGAATATTATAATTAAATAAAGATTTTCCTAAAGAGAAATAAACATTATCGCCATTGGCTCCCCAAGAGGCAAATTCACCTCCAAACTTTGTTAGTTTCCTTGCAGGAAAAGCAGAACTACTTGGCTTAGAAACATTTATTGATAGATCTTTCACTCCAGCATAGGGAATAGTAACCACATAAACATCATTATTAATGACAGCTAAAGCTTTTTCTTCTACAGGTGATTTTAGAATGTAGGATGCGGTTGAAGGTGGAGACTTTCTACCAGGTGTTCCATATACCGAAATGCCTGTAATTTTTAAAATCTTTTTTTCATCAGTTCCGTCCCACCTTATTGAACTTAGTCCATTTAATCTACTAAATAAATGAATTCTTTCAGAATTTTTGATAAAATGAGGATAGGACCTTCCATTAGATTTATCAATAAAATTATTTTGACCTCCATTAGATGAAACCCACATTATTTTTGAGTCTACTCCATTCCTTTCAAACTCAATAAATTCATTTTCTGAAGATTTTATGAAAACAATTTTAAATCCATCATTAGTCCAAGTCGGACTAGAATATACTCCATTTTCTATCGTAATTTTAACTATTTTTTTTCTTCCGTTTAAATTTGCTTTGTAAATAGCTCCACCTTCTTTTTCATCCCAAGTGGTAAAAACTATATTCTCATTATTGGGACTCCAAGCAGGCATGTTTTCTGTATAATCTAGATTAGACAATCTTTTAGGTTCTCCATTAGGTAATTCTTTTATATATATTTTTTGAAATGAGGAATAAGCAATTTTTGATCCGTCTGGTGATATTACTGGGTTTCTAATTTGATTAGATAATACCTTATCAACATCTTCAATTGGGTAATTGAATTTTAATAAAGGCCCTAATTCTATTTCTTCTTCAACTTGAAAAGGAATATTAGTGGCTTCACCTCCTTCAATAGGAATTTTATTAATTTTCCCTCCATAAGAAGCTAATAAAAATTTACTGTCAGGTGTAAAAGTCATAACAGGTAAAGTCCCCAAAGTATTTTGAGACTCAATGTCATCTTTTTGAACTGGATAAGCTAACCATTTTTCTTCACCATTATTCAAATCTCTTGCAACCAAACCTGTTTTATCATTCCATCTTGAACCATAAACTAGCCATTTACCATCTTTAGATAATGTTGGTGAAAATGCTGAACCATACCTAGAAACCATCGATTCCATTTTACCAGTATCTCTATCGTATCTAGCAAGTGAAATTTGAGGGAATTTGGCATTATATTCCCAAGCTTTATTTTTTCTTGAGAACCATATGTACCTGTCGTTTTTACCAATGGAAACATCACTAACTTTTAAACTAGTAGGTTCTTTAGTCAGCTCAACTCCTTTTCCTCCTGACTTGTGATTTAAAAATAGCTTAGAGTTTCTTCCTCCTTTAGTACTAACAATGTACTGACCATCATTTGTCCATTCTGCATCTTCCATAAAAAAATCATCCCCTTTAGTGACTTGGATAGAATCACCAGTTTCTAAATTTAAAATCCATGCATTTGGTCCTCCTGTTTTATCAGAAATCATTAGCAATTCTTTGCCGTCTGGAGAAAATTTTGGGTGAGCGTCAAATGCTAAACCACTAGTAATTCGAGTTGCTTTGCCGCCTTCAATTGGTAGGGTGTAAATATCACCCAATAAATCAAATGCAATGGTTTTACCGTCGGGACTAATATCTAAAGACATCCAAGTCCCTTCATTTGTATTAAGATTAATTTTTCTTTCTACTTTTAAAGGAAGTCCTATCTCTTTCTTTTCTGATTTTGTACTGTCTTTTTCCTTGTTATTTTCAGGACTTTGTCCTAAAAGACTTATTGTTAAAAACAGTGATACAATTGATACAATTTTATTCATTTTTTTTTTTTTAGTTTCTGTAAAAATGATATGACATTTAAAATAAATGGCATGTAAAGGGTTTTTAAATTATAAATATTTATTTTAGAACATAAATTTACAAATTTTTGACAATGAAATTATTAAAAAGCTTTTTGACTTTTGTTATAATACTTTGTTTTTTAAGCTGTAATAACAAAAAACAAAGTCCTCCAAATATTGTTTGGTTAGTGGCAGAAGACCAGTCTTCTTATTTTTTTCCGTTTTATGGAGATCAATCAGTTAATCTTCCTAATGTAAGTAGATTATTAAATAATGGAACTGTTTACGAAGAAATGCACTCTTCCTATCCTGTTTGTGCACCTGCAAGAAGTGCAATAATTACTGGAATGTATCCAAACTCAATTGGAACAGGGAATATGAGAGCTCACAAGGGAAATGCAACTTCAAGAAGTGAAAAAGAAGCTCTAATTGTACCGTACTACTCTTCTAAATTAGCGGAAAGAATAAAGCCATTTACTCAAATTTTAAGAGAAAACAGCTATTACTGTACAAATAACGCAAAAGAAGACTATAATTTTAATTTAAGAGATGATGCTTGGGATGAATCTAGTAGAAGTGCCTCTTGGGAAAAAAGAGAAGATGGACAACCTTTTTTCTCTGTTTTTAATTTCGGAGTAACTCACGAATCAGAAATTTGGAAGAGAGATAAACAAGAACTCAAAGTAAATCCTAATGATTTAACAGTTCCTCCAGTTTTCCCTAATGATTCTATAACCAGACACGCCTTGGCGGTAAATTATTCAAATTTAGTTGAGATGGACAAGCAAATGGGTTTGATTATAAGTAAATTGATAGATCAGGGATTATATGATAATACTTATATCTTTTTTTATAGCGACCACGGAGGTCCTTTTCCTAGACATAAAAGAGCAATTTATGAAACGGGATCTAAAGTTCCTCTAATTATCAAATTCCCTAAAAATATTAAACCAAAAGAAACTAGAAATAGGGACATGCTTAATTTTATTGATTTTGCTCCCACTGTGTTATCGATTACTGGTTTTGATATTCCAGAAATTTACCAAGGAAAAGCATTTTTAGGTGGTAAAAAATCTAAACTAAAAAGAGAATATTTATTTACAGCAAGCGATAGATTTGATGAGCATTCGGACAGAATAAGAGCAGTAAAAAATAAAAGATTTAAGTACATAAGAAATTATAATATTGATAAACCTCATGCCTTAGCTGTTGGCTATAGGACTCAAATGAAGCTAATGCAGCATTTAAACAAACTCAATGAATCAAATATGCTTTCTCCACAACAGAAACTTTGGTTCCAAGTTCCTAAAAATCATGAAGAATTTTACGATTTGAATGAGGATCCGTTTGAATTGAATAATCTAATTAGTAAAAAAAAATATTCAAAAGAAATACATAATTTAAAGAATAAACTAGAGAATTGGGTTAAAGAAATAAATGATCTAGGACATTTAACAGAGAAGGAGTTAGTCAAAAGAGTAAGTAAATAATTCTTTTGAAAAGCAATTACTTTAATTCTATTTATTGATTATCTTTAAAAAAATTAATCTTTAGAAATTAGTTTACTAAAGATACATCTTAAAGTTTGGTATTTTGATTAGATTATTCGTGTTATTTTTTTTGTTGATATTTCTAAACGGAAATTCCCAGGAGGGATTACCAATTTACTCTGATTATTTAACTGAAAACTATTATCTAGTTCATCCTTCAATGGCAGGGGTAAATAAGGTGGGTGGTAAAGTGAGACTAACATCTAGAAAACAATGGTTTGATCAAGTTGAGGCTCCAAACCTTCAAACTTTATCTGTTGACTTTAGATTAACTGATAGATCTGGAATTGGGGCAATTATTTTTACAGATCAAAATGGGTATCATGCTCAAACGGGGGGGTATCTAACTTATGCTCATCACATAAGTTTTAATAAATCACTAATACCTTCAAAAAGACCTTATCCATCTAAAGATGATGATATAAATCAATTATCATTTGGTGTAAGTGTTGGTGGTATTCAGAATTCTTTGGATCAAACATCTTTTGATCTTTATGACTACGACCCTTTAATTGCAGGAATTAAACAAAGTGGCGGATATTTTAATGTGGATGCCGGGATGTCTTATGTAACAAATAAATATTATGCTCATTTAACTGTTAAAAATTTACTTTGGAGCCCTCAAAACATGTATGGTGTAGATACCTACAGTAAAAGACCAGACCGAACTAGTTTTAAAAGATTGGTTGCTTCATTAGGTTATGTTTTTTATACTGATTTACCTTGGTCTTTTGAGCCTTCTGTTCTTTTTCAAGCAGCAGAGCTTACCAATGAAAAAGCAATTGACGCCAATCTTAAAGCATATTATAAATTAAGACAAGGTAGACTTTGGGCTGGGTTTTCTTACAGAAATAGTTTTGAAGGAGCTCAATATTTAGATGGACAGCTTTTAAAAAGACAAAGGTTGCAACTAATAACTCCTTTAATAGGGATAGATTATAAAGATTTTATTTTTTCCTATAATTATTCATATCAGGAGGGAGACATCAGATTTGGTTCTGGTGGATTTCATCAAATAACTCTTGGATTTAATTTCTTAAGAGGTTCAATCGACTGTGATTGTTTTTAATTTACCAAGCTCTTATTAGGCTAAAGTGTGCTTTAAATTCTCTTCCATCTTCTAGGTTTACTTTGAACCAGTAATCTGATTGTGGCATAGG
>MDSY01074611.1_pt1 | contig 10914 bp, 12 predicted proteins | sample 811131 | NCBI WGS metagenome assembly MDSY01 (sample SAMN05326643, study PRJNA326480) | marine metagenome | isolation source: seawater | place: Atlantic Ocean: South West | collected 2010
AATTATATTAGAAGATCACATAATTTACTTGTGGGTGAAAGTAGTGCAGAAAGAATTAAAAAGGCAATTGGTGTTGCATCTGCTCCTAATTCTGGTGATGGAAAAGTACTTCATATTAAAGGTAGAGATCTTTTAAAAGGTGTTCCTAAGGAGGTCGTTATAAATCAGAGGCAAATTGCAGAAGCTCTTCAAGAACCTGTTCAAGCAATTATTGAAGCCGTAAAAAATACTTTGGAAAATTCTGACCCAGAGTTAGCAGCAGACATTGTTGATAAAGGTATTGTCCTAACTGGTGGAGGTTCATTGCTAGGTGAGTTAGATCAAGTAATAAGAGATTCAACTGGTTTGCCTGTAACCATCGCAGATGACCCGCTAAGTTGTGTTGTTCAAGGTACTGGTAAATGTGCAGAAAATCTTAAATCTTTAAGATCTGTACTTTCAAGTAGCTATTAATTATGGCCTATAAATCATCCTTTTCTTCCAGAGGATTCAGATCAGGACTTTTAAATCAATATGGTATGGAAATATTTATTTGTGTTTTGATATCCATTTTTTTTTTAATATCATCTTACAATAGGAGTAATCTCTTCATCAATATTAAACATTACATCATTGCCTTTAGTAAACCAGGTTTAATGTTAATTGCAAAACCATTTGAGATTAGTAATGAAATTCTTATTTTCTTAGGAGATTTTAAAGAAATAAAAAATCAAAAGATATCCTTAGAAAAAGAAAACTCTGCATTATTAGAAAAAATTAATAAGAATAACTTTCTTGAGTTTGAAAATTTCCGTTTAAAAAAATTGTTAAATATTGATGAAACAAATTATTCGAAGAAGTTAATTGGGAGGATATTAATTGACCCTTATAAAAATAATGATTTTACCTTCGTAATTGATCTTGGGAAAAATGATGGTCTAAAAATAAATGACATTGTTTTTAACGAAAATGGAATGATCGGAAGAATTATTGAGTTAGGAGAATTTTCATCTAAAGTGATCACACTTTATGATCAAGATTCTGTAGTGCCAGTTTTTTCATTGAAAACAAAAAAATCTTTTTTTGTTAAAGGATCGAATGATAAACTTCTTATTAAGCATCTAGATGGTCCATTTGAGCTAGAACACAATGAAATCTTAATTACAACAAAAGCTGCTGGTTATTTTAAGGAAGGAATCAAGGTGGGAAAAGTTAGGAAAACTCTTGACGAAGTTTATATCGAACCATTTGCAAAATTATCTGATACGATTTATGTTTATGTTTTAGTTTTTAAATTTGATAAAGAACTTAATCTATAGATGTGTAAAAGATGATTGCTAACTTTTTTGTAAAAATCTTTCCTTATATTTTTATACTTTCATTTATTTATTTTGAATTTTCGCCTGTCTATTTTTATGATAATGAACTTATTAAACCTTTCTTATCATTTTTAGTTGTCTATTCATGGATTTGTCATGACGTAAATAGGTTCAGACCTCTGTGGTTATTAATTTTTGGCTTATTTTATGACTTCTTAAAAGATGGAATTGTAGGTATTACACCACTTTTTTTTATAATATTATCTCATATGCAGCAAAAAAAATCTGAGACCCTTATTTCATTTGATTTTAAAGAAACCTGGATAAAATTTATTATTTTCTTAATTTTATATTTTATAATTATTTATCTATGTAATTACTTTTTTGAAAACTCAAATTATAATTTCAAAAAAAATATTTTTAGTCTTATTTTAACTATTTTATTATTCCCTATATTCTTTTCTTTGATTGAAAAGCTAACAATAAGGTTTGGAAGATATGATAACTAGAGATTTAAGTCGCTCTCAAAAAATTAGAAGAAGATCTCTTATTCTTGCAGGTATAAAATCTTTTTTTGCAATGATTGTTTGTGGTAAGTTATATTATTTACAGATACTAAATAAATCAAAATATGGAAAACTCTCTGACTTAAACCGAACAAAAGTTAAAATTCTTTATCCAGAGAGAGGAATTATCTTAGATAATTTTGGAAATCCAATTGCTACTAATAGACTAGATTATCAATTAAATATCTTCAGAGAAAAAAGTGATTTAATTAATAGATACATTTCAAAACTAAAAAATATAATTTTCTTTTCTAAAAGAGATTACCAAGAGTTAAAAAAAAATCTTTCAACAGAAGATCTTTCAGACTTTATTATTCTTAAAAAAAATTTAACTTGGGATGAATTAGAGATTTTTGAACTTGTTTCAAATAAATTCCCTTTTCTATTTATTACTAAAGAAAAAGTAAGAAGCTATGAGAATAATTTTATTTATTCACATGTATTAGGTTATGTAGGATATAAAAATGACCTTAAAGAGAAAAAATTAAATAATCTAAAATTTGGAATTTCAGGTTTAGAAAAGACATTTGATAAAAAACTTGTTGGTAAAGATGGATGGATTAAATTAGAAACAAATTCAAAAGGAAGAATTAAAAAAGAATTAAATAAAAAATTTGCAATTCCCGGAGAAAATATAAAAACAAATCTAATTGCATCTGTGCAAGAACTTTCACACCAACTTTTGTCAGGTATTAGCGGAGCAGTTGTAGTTTTAGACTGTAAGTCAGGGGGAGTAAATTGCATGGTTTCAAATCCATCATTTGATAATGATGAATTTAGTAAGGGTATTAGTAGTGAAAAATGGAATGAATTATTAATTGATGAATCAAAACCTTTACTTAATAGATGTATATCAGGGCTATATTCTCCGGGCTCAACCTATAAACTATTAACAGCTTTATTTGTAATTGAAAAAATGGGTTACAATTATACAAAACAATTTTATTGTCCGGGATTTGTTGATTTTGGTAACAGAAAATTTCACTGTTGGAAAAAAGAAGGCCATGGAAGTTTAGATTTAATAGACGCTATCAAAAAATCATGTGACTGTTATTTTTACAATTTAGCTAAAGAAATAAATGTTGATGATTTGTCTAAATTTTCAAAAAAATTTTCTATGGGGACTCTTACAGGAATTGATATACCAGATGAAAATTATGGTTTAATGCCAAACTCAGAGTGGAAAAAAAAAAATAGAGGTGAAAAATGGCAGAAAGGTGAGACTTTAAATACTGTCATCGGTCAAGGTTTTACATTATCTACTCCCTTGCAAATTACACTTATGACAGCGAGAATAGCTTCAGGAAAGAAGTTAGAACCAAAAATACTAAAAAGAAATAGATATTTTTTTGAAGATTTAAATATAACTGAACAAAACTTAAATTTTATAAGAAAGTCTATGTATAAAGTTGTAAATGAATACGAAGGAACAGCATATTCATCAAAATTGGATAATGGTCTTAAAATGGCAGGAAAAACAGGTACTTCTCAAGTAAGAAAAATTAGTAAAAAAGAGAGAGAAAGTGGTGTTCTAAAAAATGAGGAATTAATTTACAAATTACGAGATCACTCTCTCTTCACTGGTTATGCACCTTTTGATAACCCTAAATTTGCAATAACTGTTGTGGCTGAGCATATGGGAAGCGGTTCAAAAGTAGCTGCTCCAATAGCAAAAAAAATAATTGATTTCGCACTAAAAAAGTATTCATAGCTTCATGATTGAATTAATTAATAAACTTAAAAGACTTGATTGGTTTTATTTTTCTTTAATTTTTTTTCTTTCCTTCGTTGGATTTGTAATGATTTACAGTGCAACATCTGGAATGGAATACAATGTTCTTTTTTCACATAGCTTAAAAATTGTTTTTGGGCTGTTAATTATGCTTTTAGTTTCAATTATTGATTTAGAATTTTGGAAAAAGAATGCTTTTTATTTATATTTTGCTTGCATCATACTTTTAATTTGGGCTTCTTTTTATGGACACATAGGGAAAGGTTCACGAAGGTGGATTAATTTATCGGGGTTTTATATGCAGCCATCTGAATTTATGAAAATTTGTATCATATTATCTCTGGCTAAATTTTTTGATGAGAAACAAATTAAAGATAAAAGAGATTATTTTTTTCTAATACTTCCAATAGGTTTAGTTTTATTACCTTTTATATTAATAATTTCTCAACCTGACTTGGGAACAGCCTCAATGATTTTATTTATAAGTTTTCTCATTTTTTTTATTTCAGGTTTAAGTTGGAAATTCTTTGCATCATTAGGAGCAGGGTTTTTAGTAATTACTCCTTATTTATGGAATTCACTTAAACACTATCAAAAACAAAGAATTTTGACTTTGTTTAACCCAGAAAATGATCCTCTTGGTTCTGGATATCATATAATTCAGTCACAAATTGCAATAGGGTCTGGAGGTACTTTTGGTAAAGGTTGGATGAAGGGAACCCAGTCTCATCTTGATTTTTTGCCAGAAAAACATACAGATTTTATTTTTTCTATGTTGGGTGAGGAATTTGGTTTTTTTGGAACAATTTCAGTTATTGGTTTAATTTTATTAATTACTTATTTGACTTATCAAATTTTAAATAACTCTAAAATTGACACATTCCAAAGAATTTTAGGATTTGGAATTATTTCAAATTTCTTTTTTGCAGCCCTAATAAATATGTCGATGGTAATTGGAATTCTTCCTATTGTTGGTTTACCTTTACCTTTAGTGTCATATGGGGGATCTTCAATGTTAACTTATTTTATAGGATTTGGGTTGATTCTCTCGCTTAAATTGAGAGTAGATAGTAAATATTAATCCACACCCTTCTCTGTAAGAAAAATAGCAATTTTTTTTGTATCTTTAAAATTATTCAAAATTATAATTAGTATAACTAAGAGTGGAACACTTAAAAACATTCCGACTATTCCCCATAGGTTTCCCATTAAAGATAAAAATATTATTAGTGCAATTGGACTAATATTTAAGGTTTTACCCATAAGTTTTGTCTCTAAGAAGTTTCCAATCAAAATTTGTGAAACTAACAGTAAAATTAGTGTAAGAAAGGGCTCAAAAAAATTCATGAATTGAATTGCAGAAAATATTGTTGGGAGTAAAACTGCTAAAAGGGAACCTATATATGGGATAAAATTTAAAAAAAAAGCAAAAATAGAAAATGTAATTGAAAGTTCATTCCCAAGAGAAAATAGTATTAAAAAAGTTATTAAGGATGTCAAAAAACTTGTAAAGGTCTTTATTCTAAAATAATTATAAATATCGTTATTAATTTTTGTAAAAACTTTTTTATTTTTTTCGCTTTTTAAAACCAAATTTAATTTAATTTTAAAGAACTTTTCTTCAATAATTATAAAAATTAAATAAATTAATACTAAAGAGAAGTTACCTGCAAAACTTTTTATAAAACCTAATAAATTTGAAAAGAAACTAACTAAGTTAATTTTTTCAATAAAATTTTCTGAAAGGAAAGCATCAAGCATAATTGACTTTGAAGTGAGATTTATGAAATAGTTTAAATTTTTTTGGTATTGTTGAGAGTTCTCCATTATGGACTGTAAATTTATTTTAAAAAGTTGTAATAAAAAGTAAGCAAGAATTAGCGATGACAAAAAAATTAAAAAAAATGATAATGCCTCATTAATTTTAAAGAAATATTTTTTTGTTTGATTTATTAAATCTCTAGAAACTGAGTTTAGTATTATGTAAAAAAAAAGGGCAAGAAATAAGGGTAAAAGAAAAAATTTTCCATAGTATAAAATTAAGATTGAAGAGAATGAAATGGCTGTAAGATTAAGAACTTTCACTGTGATTATCTTTTTTTATAGTTTTCTAAAATTTGAATCATTTTTGTAGTTCCAAATAAGTCTGTATCAGTTCTTTCTTCTCTTACCATTTTTATTAAACCAACTTTTTTGGAATACCATTCCTCAGATGTTATCTTAATCCCAATAGAACCTATTTCACTATCTCCAATAAAATTTGTTTGTCCTTCACCTTTAATCATTATACAGTCGTTAAAAATTCCTGAAGGTGTTTTAACTGTCTCATTTAAAGATACTACTTTATAATCGATTTTAAAATTAGTTGTTGCTTTGTAATCATAGTAAGGATAGCGTCTAAGAATTAAAAAGGTTTTACTATCATTACTCCAAGTTTTATTTAACTTTATAGATGACGGAAGTACGAGTCTTCCATCATCCAAATTTATTTCTTGGTCTTTCAGATACCTAACACCTTTTCTAAATATTCCTTTGTCAGTAATTTCATAAAAAAAAGTTGTACCATCTTCTCTTAAAACAGGAAAAATAATTTTATCTTCATTTTTAACCTTAATTTTTTTTTTTCCAATCGATGTATTAGTTTTTTTATAAAAAATTTTATTTTCTACTTCAGGAATAATTTCTACTGCGTAAGTCCATGATTTAATTTTATCTAGTGGAAAGTATTGAGATTGTTTTTCTGAGCAAGAAGCTAAAAGTAAAAAAAATAAAAAAAATTTCATTATTTTTCGGGTAATAGTTGATTTGGCATATCAAAAAAATTTAACTTTGTACTAACTGCTGTTGCTTTTTCTTTTTTTAAAACTGAGGAAACAATTCCTTTTTTATTCTCGTCTAAATTTTCTCCCATTTGAGGGACCCCATTTTTTAAATTAACTAAAGATTTTGAAACCTTTTCATGTAATTCCTTATTATATTTAATTGTAAATGATCTAGGTATTCCCAAACCGGCCAAATCATTCATGTCTGTAACCCAAAGATAAATTGCTCCTTCAGAATTTATAAGCGCGTTAGGTTCATAAATTTGAGCTGCAACCAATCTAAATCTATCAGGTAGTGACTCACTAGATGGCCAGCCCAATAAATTTTTAAATGACTTATAGGTTAGTATGTAAAAAAGAGTAACAAGGATTATCATTGTTACTTTTATTAACCAGTGAAAATTGGTTCTTAGGTTAAATATAACTAGTAAAAATCCAATTAGTACGTAACAAATGATAATAAAGAAGATTTCTATGTTCATTTTTTTCCTTTCATTTAGTTTTCTGGAACTAATTTTTTAAATAAATTTCCAGTTACATTTACTCTGCCATCCTGAGATATATTAAATCTTGTAGCGGTTTTTTCTACACCTTTTTTTTCTAAGTTAATCGTACCATAATATATAACTTCTAGTTGGGGATTAACTTTTTCTACTTTAACATTTACATCAACAGGTTGCTCAGTTTTTGTTGCATAATAATGGATATTTACAATGTATTCTCCTGGAACAACTGCTCGTAAGGTTACAACTTCTTGGTTTAAAGGATTTTGCACTTTTTCTCCATTTACAGTTATAGTGTCATTTAACAGTCCCCTATCATCTCTGTCAAGATGAACAAAACCATCTTCTTTTCCCCTAAACCAAACTAATCCACCTGTTGGACTTTGGACATAAGTATCAACATCATCAGGATTATTATCTTTCCAACTAACTGTAATTATGTATTCCGCTTTGGGGTTAATTACCCCTGTTTTTGGAATCGGGTTCATAAAAATGATTGCCAAAAACATCAGCAAGGTAAAGGATAGAAGTATATTAAATAATAAATCTGTAAAGGGATCCGCTCTTAATCTTCTTCCAGAATAAGACATCTTACAAACTACTATCAATACTAACTTCAGAAATCTGATTTAGGACAGCAAAAAGCTCCTCACAACCACTTTCTAAGTTGTAGTATTGTATTGCTATTAAAACTCCTGTGATAAGTGCTGAAAGGGTGGTATAGAGTGCCACACCCATACCGCTGCCCATAGTTGTTAAAACACCTTGAAGAAGTGTAACGTCAAATGTAGTAATATCCGACAACGAACTCAGCATTATTATAAATCCGATCACAGTTCCTATTAAACCTAACTTAAGCATTACATCTGAACAAAACCATCCAAATTCGTAATAACCAACAGTTTTTTTTAAATACGATTCAAGTATTTGAGCATGGGTAGAAACACCATTTTTTTTAAGTCCTATTAAATCTTTAAAATAATCGCAAACAATTCCATTAGAGATCTCTCCTTTGGAAGTTAGGATAAGGCTATTTTGAATTATCTTTAACTTAACATTTTCCTGAAGCAAGCTTTTTTTTATTATATGAGCCTTATTCAGTTCCTCTGAGACCAGATATGTAAAAAATGCACAATGAACACTTACTAAAATAAATAAAAGTAAAATTACACTAGTTATGTAACTTTTATCTGAAGATAAAATTTTTGTAATCAACCCCTGGTCATAGGACAAAAATATGAAAAAGATAATTAAACTTATCTGCGACAACCATTTTAAAAAAAGTTTATGTGCTTTTGTCATCTTAGTATTGAATCAAAGATTCCATAGGAACCGAAATTTTTTTTCTACCATTTAAAAAAGTGAGTTCAATTAGAGACAAAAAACATGAGGTTTGTCCACCTGCTTTTGCCAACAATTCAAGTGCAGCGTTTGCAGTGCCACCAGTTGCAAGAAGGTCGTCAACTAAAAGAAACTTTTTGTTCTTTGCATCTATATTAATCTCTAAGGTGTCATTACCATATTCAAGTTCATATTCATAACTAATTGTTTTACCTGGCAATTTATTTTTTTTTCTTACCATAATTAAACCTTTATTAAGTTGGTGTGCAATTACGCTACCAAATAAAAACCCTCTTGCATCAATAGATGCTACCAGATCAAATTCATATTTTTTTGCAATGTCTATGAGTTTGTTAATGGTAGATGAAAAGGCATTATTATCAAAAACTAAAGTTGATATATCGTAAAATAATATACCTGGCTTTGGGTAATCAGGTATTTTGCTTATATAACTTTCAATTTCTTTAATCTGCATTTTTTATTTACAACTTATTAAGAATATATATATATATTTGAAACACAACAATAAAATCAATGAATTCTAACAATAAAGAACATTATCTTTTAAAAAAAGCGTTTGAAATAATTGAAAGAGACGGATGGGAAAAATTCTCTCTTCAAAATTTGAGTAAACAAGAAAAAATTAAAAATGAAGATATAAAATTTTATTTTAAAAATAAGAACGAAATTATTGATAAGTTCTCAACTATGATGGATTCAATTGTTGAATCCAAAGTAAATTTAGATGATTTTAAAATAAGCTCAAAAAAGGATAATTTATTTGAGCTAATAATGCTTAGACTAGAGGAAATGAAAAACTTCAAAATTTCTTTAGTAAAAATAATTAAAAGTGCTAAAAAAAAACCTTTACTTCTTAAAAGAATTTCAAGTAACGTAATGAATACACTAGATTTTTATTTAGAATTAACATCATGTTATGAAAACACTCCAATTGATTTTTTAAAACAAAACACTCTTTTTTTTATTTATTCATTTACATTTAAAACTTGGCTTAAAGATGAATCGGATGATTTATCTAGTACAATGGCTGAACTTGACAGATTATTAACATTTTCTGAGAAGGCCGAAAAGAAAATTAAAAACTTCTTCCCAATTTAGTTTTTTTAACAAGTTGTTTTTGATTTTTTTCGACTATTTTTTCATCAAAGTCTGATATCAATTCATTAAAGATTTTATACCAGTTTAATTCAGCCCCTAGATGTAAAAACACTGATCCTAATCCTATTGCTGCTCTATCCATAAAAACGAATTCTCGTGGAGGTTTGACTCCGCCAATTTTTTTCAATTCTTTATGAACTTTTGAAGCTGCTTCTGCACCATAAGCTGTTGAATTAGTTTCTTGCATCATCATTACTTTATCCTTCAATAAAGGAGAAAATAAAAATTTAGCCCAGATGTTTAATATATTTATAAGATCTTTGTTTATATTATCAAATCCCCAACTTTTATATGCGTGAACAGCTAAATCTTCGTTTTTTGTCATGATAGAGTGATAAAGATCAATAACACCTTTTACAAATGTTGATTTAAAAAATCTTATGCAACCAAAATCTAGAAGATTTATCATAAGTTGACTATTCGCTGAATAATTTCCTAAATGAGGGTCGCCGTGAATTATTCCGTATTTATAAAATGGATAGTACCAAGCTTTGAACATATTTTTTGCAATAGTTTTTCTTACTTCATGAGATTTTTTTTTGAATTCTAACAACTTTTTTCCATCAAGATAATTCATGCATAATAATCTTTCTGTAGAAATTTCTGAAAAACAATTAGGTACTATGACATTTTTTGATTCTGAAAATATATACTTAAATAACATCATGTGTTTTTGTTCTCTAATATAATCAAGTTCTTCTCTAACACGTGATGAAATTTCTTTTTGAATTTCAGAAGTATCAATTGTTTTATCTATTCTCTTATAAATAGAAAACATTAGTTTTAGCTGACTTATATCTGCTTCTACAATTGACAACATATCTGGATATTGAAGTTTACAAACAATTTTTTCGTTTTTGTATGTTGCTTTGTGGACCTGACCTAATGAAGCAGCAGCATAGGGCTCTTTTTCAAAATCTTTAAACTTCTCAGTCCAATTAATACCTAATTCTTTTGTCATTCTTCTTTTAACAAAATTCCATCCCATAGGCGGGGCACTAGATTGTAATTTTGTTAGTTCAACTGCATACTCTCTTGGTAACAAATCTGGAACTGTAGATAATAATTGAGCTATCTTCATGATAGGTCCTTTTAAATTACCTAACACCCTAGTGAGTTCTTCGGCATTTTCTTGATTTTCTCTATTTAATAGCTTTGCACCAATAAAATTGAAGGCAAAGGAGCCTGCCGATGTTCCTAGGCTAGCATATCTTTTTACTCTTTTTGAAAATTTGTTTAACTCATCCACATTGATAAGTTAATGTATATTAAGAAAATTTAAATGAAAATTAAAAAAATTATAAAAATTAGGGAAATAAAAAAATAATTTTTAGACAAAAACTCTAGTATTCTTATTTTTATGTAATTATCTTTAACAACAATTTTTGATTTGAACATGATATTAACAGTGCAAATCTTATTCCAAATACTTAATTTTTCCTAGATACTAAGTAGTTAATTAAATTAATTATC
>MDSY01038377.1_pt1 | contig 10913 bp, 8 predicted proteins | sample 811131 | NCBI WGS metagenome assembly MDSY01 (sample SAMN05326643, study PRJNA326480) | marine metagenome | isolation source: seawater | place: Atlantic Ocean: South West | collected 2010
GCAGACTTCACGCATGCCGATAGTAGTTTGGATTACATTGTAGAAGATTGGTCGTATGTCGAATTACCAAATGGACAGTTTGATAGCATAGTATTTAATTTAAGCTCAAGTGATGTAGGTGCTTTTGGGATGAATACACCTGCATATTTCTGTATTGACAACGTAGGTAATTATCCATTATCGGCAGTTGAAATATCTGAAAACAAATTCTCAGTATATCCAAACCCTTCTTCTGATTTCATAAATTTAAAAAGTCTTGAAAATAATGATGAATATTCTATTTCTATATTTGAAATTTTTGGAAAAGAAATAATTCATAATTTAAAAAATCCAAAGCAAATTGATATCTCTTCTTTTGTCAAGGGACAATATATTATGAAAATAGAAACTAAAGATGGTATAATTAATGAAAGACTACTTAAGATATAAGCTCTCTTTAATATTTTATTTACTGCTATTTTTTACAATTCCAGTATTGTCTCAATTTGCTCCTGCAGCTGGATTACAAGGAACTACTGCTATCCATAAGGATAGCAGTATCTTTATTAACTGGGCAACTGCGTGTTCTGTTGTTATTGGACAAGAGGACATTTCAAATCCTTTATCTGTTTTAGCAAGTGCTGGTGACAGTTCAATGGCAATTGGAGCTCCTGGTAATGGAATAGTAAGTTTAGGCGATGGTGGAGAAGCTATTTTAAGTTTTGAAAGATTTATTGAAAATGGACCTGGATGGGATTTTGCTATTTTTGAAAATGCATTTAGCGATACTTTTCTCGAACTTGGGTTTGTGGAAGTAAGTAGTAATGGAACTGATTTTGTTAGATTTCCAACAACTTCTTTTACACAAGACAGTATTCAAATTGACGCTTTTGGGGCAATATACCCTACAAATATTAATAATTTAGCTGGTAAATACAGAGCTAATTTTGGCACTCCTTTCGATTTAGAAGAATTAATAAACGAACCTAATCTCGATATAAATTCAATATCACATGTTAAAATTATAGATGTAATTGGCTCCATTGACTCAAATTATTGCAGTTACGATCAGAATTTAATAAAAATTAATGATCCATTCCCCACCCCATTTCCTTCTTCTGGATTTGACTTGGATGCCATTGGTGTTATAAATCAAGGGCCTATGAATATTGTTGAAGAAAATTCTACTAATATTTTAGAAAACTTTAGAATAACAAATGGTATTGTTATGTTCGATTTAAATAGTAAACAAAGAACTGCTTTCAACACTAAAATATTTGATTTATCAGGGAAAATAATTTTTCAAAAAAATTATATACACCACCTTGAAGCAAGACAAAATATAGATATTCAATGTCTTAAAAGTGGAATCTATCTGCTTAATATATCCACACCAAATCAAAGTTTAACTCGAAAATTTGTCTTAAAATATTGAAATGAAAAAATCTATTGATTTCCTTCTATTTGTCATATTTATAATTATTTCATCAGCATGTGTAAAGCTAAACCCTGAGAATAACTCTAATAGTGTAAGTATCAATGGAAATGGTTTAGTTCTTATTGGAAACGAAGGGAATTTTCAGTACGGTAACTCTTCTCTTTCTTCATATAATAAAAATAGTGGAGAAATATCAAGTAATATTTACCAAAATATTAATCAAAGTCTTTTAGGAGATGTTCTTCACAGCATATCTCATATAGACCATCAACTATTTTTAGTTGTAAATAATTCTGGAAAAATAGTGGTTATAAATGATGAAACTTTTGAGTATGAATACCAAATAGATAATTTATTATCGCCTAGAAAAATAATTAAAGTAAATAACTCTAAATATTATATAACAGACCTTTACTCAAACAATATTTATATCTACAACGCATATCAGAACACAACAAGTGAAATTTCTGTTAATGGTTGGTGTGAGGATATATTAATGCAAAATGGGAAGGTATATGTTTGTAATGTAGCTAGTAATCTGATTTATGTTATTAATTCTAATGATGACACTATAATGGACAGTATTAGTGTAGGACAAAACCCAGTATCTATAAAAGAAGATTTAAAAGGAGACTTGTGGGTGCTTTGTCAAGGTTCTATATCCAACAATGAAGACCCTAGCATTTCAATAATAGAAACACAGACATTAAAAGTTATTAAAAATTTCAGTTTAGAAAGTAATCAGAATTATCCATCCTCAATGAATATACTTAAAAACGAGGTGTTTTTTATTAATAAACATGTTTATAAAATATCCTCCATAGAAGATACATTACAAGAAATTATCTGGGAAAACACTGGTAATACGTTCTATAATTTATCTATTGATCCGTATAACAAAGATATATATTTAACAGATGCTAAAGATTATGTTCAAAATGGATCTCTACTAATAATCGATAGCATTGGAAACTTAAAAGACGAAGTGATTACTGGCATAATTCCCAAATCAATCGTATTTTAATCGTTATATTGTTTAATGCTGTAGTTAGAAATTTCACTAACACTTTTATAAATCACTCCCCAAAATTTAAAATAATCTTTATTCAAGTTATTTTTATTATTAAAATCAATTATTTGATCATTGGTTGAAGAAATCATCTTTTGTATTTGGTCATCGTTATTTAGAGATATCCATTCCTGGTACAACTCAGCATTACTAATTGTATTATCAACAATTGTTTTATGGAATTTACTAAATTCTTTTTTCAGTTTGTTGGTGTTTTTTGTAATTATAGTCCCTTTGTAATAAAAAGAATTTCTAAAGGATTTATAATCATCATAAAATAGATTATTTACAAAGAATATATCCTTGAGCATTTGATTATAAATAGAAAGAACATCTTCACTAGAAGCAGATTTAATTTCATTTTGATACCTATTTAAAATTAAAATAGTAGTAGCGTTTAAAAAGAAACGAATATTTGAAATATTTTCATTATTAGATAGAAACTTATCAAATCCTATTAGTTCTAAATCTATATCATTTCTCTTACTTGAAATATCTCTAAAATCTGTGATAACTTCTTGAATTTCATTACTCATTGTATGACATTTTTTAGCGCTTATTTTAACTTTACTTCCGTTGGGGATTTTCTGTAGAGTTTGCATAAGAGCGCCTTTATTAAGAAAAGAAACAATTTGTGCAAAAGAGATAACTGTCTTATTATTTTCATGATCAATGTGAGAGATAAAAGCCAATTCGTAATTTTTTCTTAACAAGAAAAACATAGCTAATACAAAGCCAATTCCAACGCCAGATAATAAATCAGTAATTAAAACTGCAATTATTGTAACTACTATAACAAGTCCATTTTCCCAATCAGTTTTAAATTGTGAAATAACATTTTTAATCTTTATCAACTTAAATCCAATAATAATTAAAATTGCTGCTAAAGAAGATAAGGGAATATATTCTAAAACTCTTGGAAATAGAAAAACACCCAAAAGTAAAAACATACCATGATAAAATGCTGACATCGGAGATTTAGCATTTGCGTTTATATTTGCAGAACTTCTAACAATTACCATTGTAATTGGCAAACCACCTAATAAACCTGATAAAAAGTTTCCAATTCCCTGAGCCTTAAGCTCTTTATTAGTTGGAGATATATTCTTATCTGGGTCTAATTTATCTGTAGCCTCTAAGCAAAGTAATGTTTCTATACTAGCAACTAAAGCCAAAGTAATTGCATAAACATAAATTTCTTTATTAGAAAAAGCTTCTATTGAAAAATCTGGTGTAACTAATAAATTTTTATAATCTCCAGTTGAAAGGGCATCTGGAAGGTTAACTAAATGAGAAGAGCCCAAAAAAGTCATTTCACCAAAATTACCACCGACTGAACCAAAAAGTTGATTTAATAAAGAACCTACAACAACAACCAATAAAGAAGCAGGGAGTAATTTTAGTTTATTGTTTTTCTTAACTACTGGAAGTTCCCAAACAAGAAGAATTATTATAGATATCAGAAAAATTAAAAGAGCTCCCAAAGCAAAATTATCAAAACTTAAAAAGATTTCGGAAAACGTATTTTCCCCATCAACTTGCTCAAATGACATTTCACCTTCAGGATCACTATCGACACCAAGAGCGTGAGGAATCTGTTTAAGAATTAGAGTAATTCCAATAGCTGCTAACATTCCATTAATAACAGATGTGGGGATAAAGTAACCTACAACCCCTAGTCTAAACAAACCAAGTAAAAATTGAATTACTCCAGATAAAACAACAGCTAAAAGAAAAGCTTCATATCCTAAATCATGAATTGCAGTAACTACTATTGTTATTAAACCAGCAGCTGGACCACTTACTCCAAACCTTGAACCACTAAAAAGTGTTACTACTAAACCACCTATAATTCCAGAAATTATACCAGCAAATGGATCTGCTTCGGAGCCTTGAGCTATACCTAAACAAAGAGGTAAAGCTACCAACCAAACTACTAAACCAGCAGGTAGATCATTTTTAAAATATGAGACATTAATTTTATTTTTAAACATGTTGAAATATATTTTGCTGGAAAACCAACGATTACTAATTTAAAGAATTGATAGATCGAATAAATTAATTAGCAGATTGGAGGTGGAATATCAACTTCTATACAATTAGAATTTTCAAATAAGATGCATGGATTATGCACTTTTTTAAAATGAATATCAACGTTTGAATTTGAAAAAGACAATAGGTATAATTCATCAGAATCATCTATTTCGGTTTCACGTTCTGTTTCCCTCTCATTTTCTTTTTCTTCAGTATTTTCACTATCAATAACTTCTGGAATTTCATAGGAAATTGAACAAATATCAACATAAGTTATATAAATATTGGTCAAATAATTAGCTAAGAAAATAAAAAGAAAAAATAAGAATATAATCCTTATAGATTTAAGATGAGAGATAAACTTGTATGTATTAAAATCTAAATTCATTTTTATAATATTGTAATATAACTCATTTTAATAAATAATGTTACACTTTTAGACATTTTTAATAACATGATTAGTTCTAATGTTAAATAATATTTGATTTAAATTGAATAGATAAAATTTATAATAGTATTTAGTAATTATATTAAAAAATAACATATTTGGAAAAAAACTAGCTTTAAGAATCCAAATAGAATAAATCATTTTTTGAAATTAAAATAATTTCATCCCCATTGTTTTCCAACTTTATGTTGTGAGTTCCTGTAAATTCTCCAAATGAAGGAAAAATTAGATTTTCTTTAGAGATGTAGAAACAAGGAAGTTTAATTTGTTGTTTCCCTTTTCCTTTTAGTAAAAATGAAGGATGAATATGGCCACATAAATTAAATATTTTTGAGTCTTCTACAGGAAAATGGGAAAAGTAAAAAGGTGAGTAATTCCAGTGTTTTAAAATATTTAAATTTTTAATCTTAAAATTTATTGAGTCGTGGTTTCCAATTATTAATTTGAAAGTAACTCTGGAAGTTTTAAAAAATGTAAGCCATTCCTCCCACTCTAAATTATAGTCCGAGTGAAATAAATCCCCCAAAAAAATCACTTGTTTAGGGTTGTAATCTTCAATAGCAGATTTTAAAATATTTAAATTGTTTAAAGAAGGAAATGATGGTAGAGATATCCCGTTTTTTCTAAAATGGGTTATTTTACCTACGTGTAGATCACTTAAAATTAAAGAAGAAGTTTCTTTCCAAAAAACAATTTTTCTAAAATCAAAAGTAAGAGTTTGATTATGGATTATTTTTTTAATACTTTTCATTTGTATTCTTCCAACATTTTTTTAATTCTATCTTCAAACTTTTCACTGCTTAAATTTTCCCTCATTCGATCTGTAATTATAGGAAATGAAAACGGAGACGGATTAGGAATCTTTTTCCAAATTAGTTTTTGACTTTTAATCCTTTTCAATGCGGCCCTTAATCTACCTTCTTCCAACTGGTATTCAAAAGTTTCATTAATAGATTGCTTGTAAAGTAAATTATCGGGTTCATAATCTTTAAAAACATCAAAAAGTAATTGACTTCCAGACTGTAAATCTTTGTTTCCTTTTCTTTTATTTGGCATTCCAGTAAAAACTAAACCAGAGATAACTGCAATATCTCTAAATTTCCTTCTTGCCATTTCTGAAGTATTAATACTATCGTTAAGGTCCTGAAACAAATGAGAATCTTCCCATAAATTGTTATCTATAATATCTTGTACATCTAAAAACTCATCGCTTAATAGTTCAAATCCATAATCATTGTAGGCCAAAGAAAATGTTATTGGTTTTAATAAGCTTACTCTATAGGCAATTAAGTGACTTAATGCTTCATGAATAAATCTACCTTCAAAAGGATAAAAAATTGTATGAAAGCCATCCTTTGTTTTAAAAGATTCAATAAGAAATTCATCAGAATTTGGAATTGCAGAAAACTCAAGTTGTTTTTTGGTAAGGTAATTTAATGGGTTTTCTGGATTGTTTAATAAAGATTTATTTAAGTCATATAACTCGGCTCTAAGCAATTCACTCATGTAAGAAGTGAAACCCATTCTTCCTCCCATCCAACTTACAATCTTTCCCTTTTTAGCTTTAGATTTCTTGACAATTACTTCCATATTTTTCATTTGAAAAATTTTATAGTATTGTCCTCCGAATAAAAAAACTTCGCCTTTACTTAATTTTGAAACAAACCACTCCTCTATTTTACCAAGTCTTTTTCCATTAATAGATTTTAACTGTAAAAGCGCATCACTAACTATAGTTCCAATTTGAACCCTGTGTCGCATTGCAATTTTCCTACTATTGACCTTAAAAAGACCATTTTCTAAAATATCTACTCTTTTATATTCATCGTAGGCTTGTAAACTTTGTGAGCCTACTGTAATATTTCTTAAAACCCACTCCCATTCATCATTGTTTATCATTGAAAATGCGTAAGTTTTTTTAATAAAGTTCAAGGTCTGCTTAGGATAGAATCCATCTGAAACTGCTAAAGAAACTAAGAACTGAATGAGAACATCAAAACTTAACAAATAAGGATTTCTTTGCTCAACAAAATCTTTTTTAACTGCTTTTTTTAATGCAGCTGCTTCAATTAATTCAATGGCATGAGTTGGTAAAAAATATATTTTACTGACTTCATTGGGCCTATGTCCACTCCTTCCAGCTCTTTGTATAAATCTTGCAACTCCTTTTGGACCTCCAATTTGAATAATGGATTCTACAGGATGAAAATCTACTCCCAAGTCTAAACTTGAGGTACAAACTACTACTTTTAGTTTTTCATTTCTTACAGCATTTTCTACCCACAGTCTAATATTTCTATCAATACTTCCATGATGCATGGCCATATCTCCTGCCAACTCCGGCATTTTTTCTAGAAGTTTTTGGTACCACAATTCGCATTGCGATCTAGTATTGGTAAATATTAGAGTGGATTTACTTTTTTTTATGATTGGTATTAATTGTGGAGTAAGATTGACTCCTAAATGTCCTCTCCAAGGCATATGCTTTATTTCTTTTGGAGCAATAGATTTAACCAGTATTTTTTTCTTAATGTTGGATTTAATTAATACGCCATTATTTTTGTTTTCAATATTCCCTAGTAAAACATCTTTTGCTTGCTCAATATTTCCAATAGTAGCAGAGATTCCCCAAACTGAAGTGTTTGAATTGAAATGCCTTATTGCTGCTAAACATAATTCTACTTGAACTCCTCTTTTAGAACCTATTAACTCATGCCATTCATCTACTACCACTGTTTTGAGAAATGAAAATTTTTGCTTCCAATCCTTTGATGAAATTATAAGTTGTAAACTCTCAGGTGTAGTTACTAAAATATTAGGGAGTTTATTGCGCTGTTTATTTCTTTCTTTAGTCGAAGTATCACCATTTCTCACCCCTACAGAAAGATTTAAATTATTTTCAATTAAAAACTCTTCAATTGAAATCTTAATTTGTTGTGATAATGACCTAAGTGGAGTTATCCATAAACAAATTAAATGATTAGTTTTTTTAGTATTATTTAAGGTAGGCCAAATAATTGCAGGAAGTAATGAAAGTGTTTTTCCAGATCCTGTAGGTGCGTTAATTAAACCTGATTGTCCTTTCAATACTTCCTTCCATGTATCAGACTGAAACTTTTGTGGTTTCCAATCTTTAGAATCCATCCATTTTACAATCCAATTTTTGAAATTTGAGTAATCACTCATGAATTAGATCTTTTAGATCATTAATAGAATTGGCATCTTTTATAGTTTTGTCTAGTCTCCATCTTAAAATTCTGGGAAATCTTACAGCAACACCAGATTTATGTCTAGAAGAACTAGCTATTCCTTCAAAAGCTATTTCAAATACTAATTTAGGTTGTACACTCCTTACGGGACCAAATCTTTCCAAAGTGTTTTTCTTTATAAAAGAATCAACTTGTTTAAACTCCTTATCAGTTAAACCAGAATAAGCTTTTGCAAAAGTCACTAGTTCTCTATCTCCTTTGTCATTTGTTTTCCAAAGAGCAAAAGTATAGTCTGTAAATAAATTAGCTCTTCTACCATGTCCTCTCATGGCATAAGTTAAAACTGCATCAATTGTTAATGGATCTACCTTCCACTTCCACCAATCTCCTTTTTTTCTCCCAACTTTATAAAACGCAGTTATATTTTTAATCATCAAGCCCTCGCTCTTATTAATCCTAGCGTGAGAATGAGCTGTTTCTACTTCCTTCCAATTATTAAAAATATAATATGTAGAGAGTTGAAGCTTTTCATTTTGAACAGACAAAACTATCTTTTCCAGAGATTTTCTTCTGTCTACATATTTCTGGTTTCTTATATCTAAATCATTTAGTTCTAATAAATCATAAGCTTTTAAAATTACAGGATTATTTTCAAGAATAGTTTTTCCAACATTTTTACGTCCCAACCTTTTCTGTAATTCGTTAAACGATCCAATTTTACCATTTTTAAATGGAAGTATTTCACCATCGATAACAGTACCGTTATTCAAAAAACTACCCATTTCTAAAAGCTCAGGGAATTGTTTACTAATTAGCTCTTCTCCCCTAGACCAAATCATTACTTCATTGTTTCTTTTTATTAATTGAGCTCTTATTCCATCCCACTTATTTTCATAAACCCACTGAGAACAAGAACCTAATTTTTTAAGATCTTGATCTAAAGGATTTGCTAAATAAAAAGGGTAAGGTTTATAAATGAAATCTTCTTTACTAGGAGATAAAATTAATTGTTGGTAAGTAGTGTCTTCAGGATTCCAGTCACCCATGATTTGATAAGCTATTGTATCTTGGTCAATTTTGGTGACATTGGCTAAAGATTTTGTCATTAACTTTTGACTAACTCCAATTCGAAAACCGCCAGTAATAAGTTTATTAAACACAAATTTTGAATAATAATTTAAATGACTCCATCTATTTATTAAATAGGCTCTTTGCTTAGCTTCGTCTAGATTTTTTAAATCTTTTATTTCTTTAATCAATTGTGTTAAAGTTGGGGGACTAATGCTTTCTTTAGATTCTGGAACTACTAGAGCAATAGTTTCTGCCAAATCGCCAACTATATGGTAACTTTCTTCAAAAAGCCATAATGGAATTTTGGCCATTTGTGCAGCATATACCCTTAAATCTGAAGTCTTAACGGATCTTTTAGGTCTTTTAGAAGAAAATAAAGCAATGGCCCAAACCTTATCTTGATCTGTTGCACTAGAAAAAAACTTCTCCAATGCTTTGACTTTTAGATTGGTTTTATTGGTTTTATCAATCTGCTCAACCAAGTCTGCAAAATCAAACATTATTTTCAATTGTTTCTGTCTCTTGAAAAGGAGTATTTTCTATAAAAGAGTTGTACCCATTTTCGTTTAAATATTTAGAGAAAATATCTTTATAACCATGAGTACATACAATGTTTTTTGCTTCTGTATCTTTAATAGTCTGAATCAAATCTTTCCAATCTACATGGTCTGATAGCACAAACCCTCTGTCAATAGCTCTTCTTCTTCTAGCTCCTCTGAAAGTCATCCAACCACTCGATGAAGAAGTAACATAAGGAACCATTTTTTTTAGCCATGGTGAGCCATGTGTACTTGGTGGAGTAATTACTAAATTACCAATTAAATCTTCTTTTTTAGTTTCTCTAGTAACTCTGTAAGTTTTGGGCAAATTTTTATAGCTTCTTATTACCTCATTTAAATTTTCTACAGCTCCATGGGTATATATTTTTCCAATATCAAGATTTAAATTGGCAATCAGACGTTGAGCTTTTCCTAAACTGTAAGCAAATATTACTGCTGTTTGATCATTGGCTTTACATTCTTTCCAAAAATCATTGATCTCATTAATTACAATCTCTTGTTTTTTCCAATTAAAAGCAGGTAATCCGAATGTACATTCGGTTATGAACGTATTGCACTTAACGGGTTCAAAAGGGGTTGAAATACCATCATTTTCTCTTTTGTAATCTCCACTATATACCCAAACATCTCCTTTGTATTCAACTCTAACTTGGGAAGAACCAATAATATGTCCTGCAGGATGTAAAGAAAATTGTACACCATTGATAGTAAATTTCTCTCCCCACTCTTTACTCTCTATATTTATATTCCCCAATCTATATTTTACAATAGGAACACTATCAGGATGGGCTAAATAGTGTTGATGACCATATTTAGAATGGTCAGCGTGAGCATGGGAAATAATAACCTTATTTACTGGTTTCCAAGCATCCAAGTAAATTTTAGCTTGAGGACAATAAATTCCATGTTGATTAAATACCAATAAAGGCTTTTTCATTAAATAAATTTATACTTTTTAAAAAAAGATAAATAATTGTTTAATACTAAAAGAAATACAAATAGAAAAGGAAAATTTGCATGTAATTTAAAGTGGCGCGGGGGGGAATCGAACCCCCGACCTCAGGGTTATGAATCCTGCGCTCTAACCGTCTGAGCTACCGCGCCA
>MDSY01071643.1_pt1 | contig 10912 bp, 25 predicted proteins | sample 811131 | NCBI WGS metagenome assembly MDSY01 (sample SAMN05326643, study PRJNA326480) | marine metagenome | isolation source: seawater | place: Atlantic Ocean: South West | collected 2010
TGGCAGAGTGGTCGAATGCACTGGTCTTGAAAACCAGCGAACTTAACGGTTCCAGGGGTTCGAATCCCTTCTTCTCCGCAATTGGTCTGGTAGTTCAGTTGGTTAGAATACATGCCTGTCACGCATGGGGTCGCGAGTTCGAGTCTCGTCCAGACCGCCACTTAAAGAAGCACATGAAACATTGTGCTTTTTGGGGGTATAACTAATATAGAAAATAATTTAAAATGAGAAAAGTACACAGAGGTAGTAGAGGAATGGTCGCTGGGGTATGTGATGGTTTAGGATATTACTTTGGAATTGATCCACTGATATTTAGACTTTTATTCACATTAGCATTCTTTACACCTACAATTCCAGCAATATTAATATACATTATATTTTGGATAGTAATACCAGCAAATAAAAAAACAAAAGCAAATGACAAGAGCGGAAATAGTTCAAAAACTTCTAAACGAAGATAAGATAACAGCAGCAGAAGCTGTAGTTCTTCTTACACCCGAGAATTCAAACAAAACGTATTTACCCTACCAACCACAGCGAGGAACAGATCCTTATTGGTTTACAACATCTACCAATGATAACGCCTAACTATACCTTTAACGCAAAACTAATTAGAGTAGTCGACGGAGATACTGTATGGGCACATGTAGATTTGGGATTTGATATTTGGAAAAAGGTAAACATTAGACTATACGGAATCGATACACCTGAAACCAGGACAAGGGATTTAGTAGAAAAAAGAGCCGGCTTTGTAGCTAAGGCTAGATTAATGGTATTATTAGAACAGGGAAATAATGAATTTGTGTTGGTGTCTAAAGAAGTAGATAAATACGGAAGAGCGCTCGGTGAACTATATAATGGTCTTCACGAAGTCCATGTTCATGAAGGTGAAAACAGACCAATATCAATTAGCATAAATCAAGTATTATTAAACGAAGGATTAGCAAAACCCTATAACGGAGGAAAAAGATAAAATATGGAAGTAAGAAAATTTAGCATGTCAGGTTTATTAGAATTAAAACCTGGAAAATTTGAAGATGAAAGAGGTGAATTTATAGAAACATTTAAATCTTCAAAGCTTAAGGAAATAGGAATCACTGATGAATTCTTACAGGATAATCAATCTGTTTCTAAGAAAGGCGTATTTAGAGGAATACATTTACAAACAGGAGATAGTGCACAAGGAAAATTAGTAAGAGTTTCTAAAGGAGCTGTTGTAGATTTTGCAGTAGATCTTAGACCAGGTTCTTCATCGTATGGAGAATGGACTTATATACTATTAAGTGCACATGTAGGAAATCAATTTTGGATCCCAGCTGGATTTGGCCATGCGTTTCTTGCCCTTGAGGATGATACTATATTTTCATATAAATGTACTAAAGAATATGATAAGAGTTCAGAGGAGTGTCTCCTATGGACCGACAAGGGTATTAATCTAACTATAGATAAGAGTATACTATTACAGTTTGGCATATCAGACATTCTAGTTTCTGAAAAAGATAAGGAGGGTATCACATTAGATGAATACTCTAAAAAATACAACATATTTGTAAAATAATTTGAAAATAATTGCCTAAATATTTTTTTATCTCAGATTTTTTGCTTATATTAGTCTAGTAATAATCAATAAAGCAAAAGATATGAAAACAGTAATTTTCGATTTAGATGGAACTCTAGCCCTCATTGATGATAGGCGAGCTGTTTCCACAAAAGATAATGGTAAAATGGATTGGGATAAATTCTTCGATCCAAATAACATTCAACTTGATAAACCTAATTGGCCTGTGATTTTAATGGCACAGACTTTGAAAAAAGCTGGTCATAGGATTGTAATTTTTAGTGGAAGATCTAAAGCTACTAAAGATGCAACAAGAGATTGGTTAAACAATTTAGATATTCCATTTGACGTCTTAAAGATGAGACCAACTGATGGAGGTTTAAAATGGATGAAAGATGATTTATTAAAGAAGAAGTGGCTAGACGATCTTTTTCCAAACACTGACGATATTATTTGTGTCTTTGATGATAGAGATAAAGTAGTTCAGATGTGGAGAGATAATGGTATCACTTGCTTTCAAGTAGCCAACGGTAATTTTTAAAATAAAAAGATATGAAATTCAAAGATTTAACATTTAAGAAACAAAATCACGGTGGCGTAGGAGCTACCGTAAAATTTAAAGATGTTACAGTGAGCGTTCAAGCTGGCAGTTTCGTCTACAGTACTCCTCGAGAAAATGGTTTAGACTCTTCACAATACTCTTCATTTGAAGTAGCTATATTTGAAAATTCTGAGAATGGTGCCTTTGTCACTAACCGTCATCTATATACTGAAGATCAAGTTGCTGGATGGACTTCGAAGGAAGATGTTGAAAAACTTTTACAAAAATTAAAATAATGGGAACAGAGGGATTATTTTTAACAATTTTCTTAGGAGAATTTGCATTCGTAATGGGATGGATGAAAGGATGTGAAGACGAACAGTCAAGAATTAGAGATGCTTTTAGATCAGAAGATTATACGTATAGCGGATTTTTAGATGTTCTTGAAAAATACGAAGAGGAGAAGGAAGGTGCTAGACAATGGGCTAAGTTTAATAAAAAAAGAAAAAAAAATCAAAAATAAACAGCTAAAAGTTTTTTTATCTCAGAATTTTTGCTTATATTAGTAGAGTAATAATTAATAAAAGAAACCATTATGACAGAATTAAAAAACAAACAGTATATGTTTACCTTTGAAGGTGGAGGCTGGAACACAGTGTGGGCCAAAACTAAACGCGGTGCAATTAAAGCCGCTCTTAAAGAATACAAAGATTCAGATTCTTTGAATGTGCGTATTGACTCAGTGCATAAAGCTACCGAAGAAGGTCTTCGATCTGCAATGTCTCTTTTTTACTAAATAAACGAAAATGAATAAACTACAAACTCTCAAATGTGTTGAAGTAACTTCACAGACGCAAGCTAATAATGGAACTATATGTTACCATGACCCTATCACCAATACTGACTATCTTTCATATGAAAGTGGATATATTCGTAGAGCGTATACACGTACCTATGAAAATTCAGATCCTCAAGCAAGAGGATACGAATGGTCTCATCGAACAATCTATCAATTAAATTCTACTAAGAAACAATTACGAGAGTGGAATGGAGATTCATATTCTTGCACAGAAAGAATTATGATAGAAGACCCGAATGAGCGTTTAGACAGACTTGCTAAATGTGTAGTTAATTTTAGAAAAAACCTTAATAAGAATGCGTAAACTAAAACAAACACTTAAACAAATTGACAGCGTAGACATCGTCCTAATCACTGCATTCGGACTCTATATGGTTCTACTTATTTCTAACCTTTCAAAAATTATAAACTAATGAGATATACAGTAACATTTGAAGTATACATTGACGCACATAATGATAAACATGCTCTTTCAAAGGGTGAACTTATCGCTGATAATCAAGAAGCTAAATATGGTCAATCATGGGACGTAACTGAATTGCACCAAACTCCATTCGCTTCTCTTAATATAAAGAAGGTAGATATTCAAAAAATTAGAACAGAGAAATTAGTTAAATCAATAGAAGAAGATCCATTACCATTTTAATATGATGAATTATTTATTTATTGGCGTTATTTATTCCTTTATCATGCATATTTCATGGGATCATTCTAGAAGAAATGATAATGATTTCGGCTTAAAGAAATGGACTATCTATGAATCTTTAGTTTTAATATTCGTATGGCCAATATACTTATGTTATTTCATATACTCATTTCTTAAAGGATTATTCAAATAAACTTTTTATAAAACTCATATATAAATATTATGCCAGAATTAGCAGAATTAAAATTTACAGCAGATTACGTTAATCAAATGTCGAAAGGCATGAAATATGTTAACGTAGTAAAAAACCCAGAACATAAGTGCGAAGATCTAAATATACCCTTTAAGTTTTTTAAAATTAAAGCAGAATCTAGGGGTAAGGAAATGGTTCTTCTTATTTTAGATAATGATTCGGATAAAATTATTCCAATTCGAATGACAATGGGAATGAGCGGGTATTTTAAATTAACTAATACCGGTGACGAAGCAAAACATTCACACCTTAAATTTCATCGTAAAGACGGAACAACCCTTTCATTTGTAGATATGCGTAGATTTGGTAAGTGGAAGCAGGGTTTATGGTGGAATGATACACGAGGGGAGGATCCAACGACCTCGTTTGATTCTTTTTGGAAAGATATAATGACTAATCTAACGTCACGCGCTTTCAAGAAACCACTCTATGAAGTCCTGATGAACCAAAAATATTTTAATGGAATAGGCAATTACCTAAGAGCAGAGATTATTTACAGAGCAGTTGATGTAGATCCTTTTCTTCCAGCTGGTATGCAACTAGCAAAATACCCTAAAATACTAGAACTGTGTAAAGATATTCCAATGCTAGCATACGCAAAAGGAGGAGGAAGCATTAAAGATTGGGATAATCCATTTGGAACAGATGCTATTCAAGAAAAATTCATGTTATGCTATGGAAATCCTACTATGTCGAAAAGAAAAGATTCGAATGGAAGAACATTCTGGTATGATTCTAAATGGGATAATGTTCCTACAAGCAGAGACGATTTAAAAGAATATTTACATGGCGATAGAAGCTAAGAAGTGGCTTAACGAAAACGAATGGCCAGATAATAATATTGACAGTGATGCATTTTCTCATTACACTAAAATGAGTAGCATTATGGAACAATACGCTAGAGAATATCACGCGAAGAAATTAGAAGAAGCTCGAAAAAAAGAAGTAACACAATTTAAAAAGTTTTTATGAAGAAGTTAGAACGCATGCAAAACTTAATTGTTATTGGACATCCAGACAAAAAATCATTTTGTTACGATGGAATTTTTAAAACAATTAAAGAATCTTTATTAGATAGCGATTACCTAAATGAAATACAGGTAATAGATTTATATAGAGATGATTTCTCTCAACCTAGAAAAAACATTATTAAAGAGTATCAAGATGCTGTAACATGGGCAGATAGAATTTATTTTATATCTCCCGTTTGGTGGTTTAGATTAACACCCAGAATGGAAATATTCTTTGACGAAGTATTTACACCAGGATTTGCATATAAATTTGTACCTTTATTTGGAAATTATGCGTATCCAAAACCTTTCTTAAACGACAAAAAGGTAAGGACATATATAACACACGGAGCTCCTTCATTACCCGTAAGAACTCTCTATTTAAATTCAGTTAAACTACGCCTAGTGATGGGAGTATTTACATTTGTATTTGGATGGAATATTTCAAGATGGTTAAAGACTAAACAATTTTGGTCAGTTCCTTTCGTAAGCGATACAAAAAGAAAGAAATATTTAGATAAAGTTAAAAAAGATATTAAGAGAGATCTTAAAAAACACCAAACAATGCCCACATCATAATGAAACAAGTATACAGACCAACGCCCGAAATGAGAACTAATTCACTTTCTAAGACAGATGGAGGATCTATAGTAACTGTAATTTATGATAACTACTCAATTGACTATACAAACATTAAAAATCCTATAGCGTATATTTCATCAATTAGATGTGCAAATCGCAATATTACTCTTAAGGGTTTTCTTATAAATGGCGAAGTATATGATACGGATAGTGTTAAAATAAACAAAAATAAATAAATCAGTATAATATTATATGAAAAAAGTATTAGTCACAGGTGGTGCAGGATTTGTCGGAAGCAACCTCATTAAACACCTACAGGAAACCTATCCACAAATCAAAATAACTTCATTAGATAATTACTTTACAGGAAAAGAAGAAAACCATGTTCCCGGCGTAACTTATTATAGAGGACATACCTGGGAAGCAGACACTATTTTCGAAAAATTAACAGAGGAAGAATACTTCGACACGGTATTTCACTTTGGAGAATACAGTAGAATCGTTCAATCATTTGAAGATATTGATTTTGTTCACAGGTCTATTTTATCTGGAACACCGGTTATATTAGAATTATGTAGAAAATGGAATTCAAAGCTGATTTATTCTGCATCTAGTTCTAAATTTGGAAATAACGGTGAAGATGAGAATCTTTCTCCTTACGCTTGGATGAAATCTAAGATGGTAGAATTAATTAAAAACTATAACACATGGTATGATCTTCAATATGAGATCTGTTATTTCTTTAATGTATATGGACCTAGTCAAATTACATCAGGTGATTATGCAACGGTAGTTGGTATATTTGAAAGACAATTTAAGGCAGGTGAAAAATGTTCAGTAGTTTCTCCTGGAAATCAAAGTAGAGACTTTACTCACGTTGAAGACGTAGTTACGGCTCTTGGATTAGCAGCACAAAGAAAAGACAACCATGAATGGCACTTAAGAAGCGGTATTAATACAACAATGATCGAATTAGCAGAAATGTACGGTGATTGGAAAATGATTCCGGAAAGAAGAGGTGAAAGATTTACAAGCGAAGATTTTCCATCTGACACTGAAGAAAAGTTAGGATGGAAGCCAACTTGGAAATTACAGGATTGGGTAAATTTAGTAACATCACAAAAGGAAGAAGAAATTAATGCATAAAAAAGGTAAAATAGTATTAGTAGGAAAGGCAGCTGCTGGAAAGGATTATTTAAGAACCAGATATGAAAATAGAGGTTTTGTTTTCGGAGTCTCTTATACTACTCGTCCTCCTCGTAAAAGGGCAAATGAAAAAGAAGGAACAGATTACTATTTTATAGACCAGGATAGCTTTGAAAAAATGATTGAAAATAATGAATTCGTAGAATATCAAAAATTCAATGGATGGTATTATGGAATTACGAAGGAAGAGTTTGAGAGATGTGATGTAATGATTTTAAACGCAGAAGCTGTTGAATTATTAAATGAAGAATATAGAGGTAGATGTTTTGTAACATATATAGATATACCAATTGACGTAAGAAGGTCAAGAATAATAGAAAGAAACGATCCTGATGATAATTTTGAAAGAAGAATTCAGGCAGATGAAGATCAATTTAGAAACTTTTCTGATTTTGATTGTAGAATAACTAACCACAATTTTTAAAAACAATAAATAAATAATAAGATGGCAGATTTAAAGATGAACTTATCACAACTAGAAACAAAGAGAGACGAACTTATCAAAGAAGTTGACACGGCTTCAAAGAACTTAACTAATAAAACCTATGATGTTGATTTCGTAAGTAACTCTAATATTAACAAGACATTATCTCACTTAGATAAAAATTATAAATGGACAGTTAAGAATGCTGCTCTTTTAATAAATCTTCACGAAGCTCTAAAGGCTGAGAAAACTAGAATTTCAAAAGAAGGTGGAGACGCAATAGTATCTTTAAAAACAGTTCCACTTAATACTCTATATAGCGCATTGACTTCCCTTGAAGGAGTAGGAGTATCTCAGGCAAAAGCATTTACAACTCTTCTTACCCAAGTTGGTTTTAATATTAGTGAAGCTATGAAAGTTATGCAAGATACAAATAAAGAAATACAAGCTCTTCATGTTTCTTTAGCTGAAATTGAAAAAGAAATAGAAGAGAATAACATAGAAACAGTGACACCGGATGAAGTTAGCAAGTAAATCTAAAAATAGATTAGAACTCTTAGACATAATTCAAGAAGGAATTACAGTCAAAGATACTTCTGTATCTGTTGAAAAGATTAAACAGTCGGCCTATCCTAACCTTTTAGAAAAGGTAAGTGAATGGGTTGCAGAAAAGAAAGGTTTTAGTGGAGGTCTTGCAAAAGAAAAGGCTAAAACTATGATCAAATTTGATAGTAGTAAAACAACGGGTGCAAGAAATATGCATTTCATGGGAACTGCTAACAAACCAACCCTTACAGTAGAGAGTGCTGGAATTAAGGTTGCTATAGAATTTATTAAAGGCGACAGAGGTTCAGATTTAAGAGAAGCTATTGGACAGTCTATGATATATTCGACGGCATACGATTTTGTAATGTGTGTATTTTTAGATTCAACAGATGATAAAAGAATTAAAGGAGGATCTTCTTCAATCACAGAGCATTATTTTTTAAATAACCTTTGGGATAATTTTAACGTAAAGTTTACATTAGTATAACAAACAATATATGCAAGTATTTGTAACATCAAACCAACAGTTTGGAAGACCTGGGGCTATCAAAAAGTATGATAGGCCTTTTTCTTCGTTAGAAGAAATGAATGACACTCTAATAGAAAATTGGAACTTAACAGTTTCTCCTGAAGATGTAGTATATGTTTTAGGTAATTTTGGATGGGATCCAACTACAGTAGAGAATTGTATTAATGCACTAAACGGCCATATATATTTTATAGAAGGAGAATTTGATAGAGCAACTGTTGATGTTTCCATGCTTCCTCGTGCAGAAAATAAAATGGAAGAAATAGGGCAAATAGACTTTTTACCAGAAGTTGACGCATGTTTATCGTATTGGCCTCTTTCTATTTGGCCTGGTAAATACTTATTAAGTGGACATCCTTCTAAAAGAATCAAAACAAATCCTTCTAAAAAGATAATTAACGTATCATGTGATCAATGGTCGTATAAGCCCGTTAATATAAAATCACTAATCGGGCTGTTCGAGGAAAATAATTTAAAAAAAAATGAAAATAAACAGTAAAAAGTTTTTTTATCTCAGAATTTTTGCTTATATTAGCTTAGTAATAATTAATTAAAAAAACATAAACTATGGCAAGTTACAAAACACTTACAGAAAACTTTTTAGAAACAGGATCAGATCAAGACTTTGCAGTTCTTTATAATAAGATAAAGCCAGGTCTAACTTCTTATGTTTATAAGATAGTTAAAGATCGAGAAATGGCTGAAGATATTGCAGTAAACACATTAACTAAAATGTGGACCAAAATAGAACAATACAATCCAAGATTCGGAATCACTACATGGCTTTATAGAATCGCATTCAATGATTCTCTAGGATATATTAAGAAAAGAAATCAAACTACATCCTTAAGTAAACTATCAGAATATGGCGTAGAGGTTAGCGGAACCGGATCGGTTTCAAATACACTAAGAGATATGGTGTTAGATTATGAACAAAAAACAGAACAAGATTATTTAGAAGAAGATGATGCTCTTCAAGACAAATACATAGCCACTTTAGAAGCTATGCAAAATCTAAAAGAAATGTATAGGGATATTCTAGTAGACAGGATGGTTAATCATATGAAATATGACCAACTAGCAACTAAATACAAACTTCCTTTACAGACTATTAAAAATAGAATTCGTAGAGGTAAAGCTTTAATCGTTGAAGCTGTAGAAAAATAAATATGAAAGGAGGCATCACGTGCAAAATGAAGAGAAGAATGAACCGGAGTATGTGTTCTGTTATTGGGACGAATATAAACCTAGCGTAGATAAAGATGATAGTAGTAGTATACAGAAAAAGCAAAACAGCGAAGAAGATGTACATGACAGTGTTCGAGAACGAACTAACACCAGACAGGATAATCAATGCAAAAGCAAGAAAGCCCCTGATTCCGAATGAATATGAAATCATAGAACTAGGAATGGGTGCAGCTTTCATTGAATGGTATAAAGACAAGCATAAAATTAAAAAACATGAATTGGCGTAATCAGGTTGATGAGTGGGACGAAGAATTTTACCAAGATCTTCGCAGGAAGGTTAAATTACCTAAGATGAAGGACGTTGAAAAGTCGATTGCTAGCAAAAAAAGAAGATATGGTGAAAATAAACAGTAAAAAGTTTTTTTATCTCAGATTTTTTGCTTATATTAGTATAGTAATTAATTAAATAAATAATGAATCATCAAGAAACATCAATAGAAAGATTAGAGTCAGAGCCACAGTGTACTACTGAAAAGGCTTTAGATACTTTATTCTCTGTTCTATGTTCTTCTTCTAAGAAAAGTAAGAAGATAGTTTATGTGGATATGGATGGTGTCTTAGTAGATTTACATGCAAAACTTAGAGAATACCCTGAAGATGTTGTAAAATCCCTAGGAAACAATATTGATAAATTACCAGCTCTTTTCCTCGATCCTCCTCCAATGGAAGGTGCGGTTGAAGCTTTTAACATTCTTTGTTCTTTATTCGATGTGTATATTTTATCAACTGCACCTTGGGATAATCCCGAAGCTTTAATGCACAAAAGACTATGGGTTGAAAAGCATTTAGGAAAAAATGCATATAAAAGATTAATTCTATCTCATCATAAACATTTAAATGTTGGAGATTTTTTAATCGATGATAGAACTGCAAATGGTGCCGGTCAATTTACAGGAGAACATATTCATTTTGGAACAGATAAATGGCCAGATTGGAAGGCCACTCTAGACTATCTTATACCTCACGCTTAAATATAAGCTTAATCCAGTTATATCTCTTCCTGGATTCTAAGTATTTATAATTCTTTTCATTAGCATACGCCTCTCTTTCGAATGAGATGTTACGATATGCTCCGCTTCCATAGAAGAACAATTTTATAAACCATTCAGTAACATATAGAATATAGAAAGGAATCACTAGAAGTTCTTCCTGTTGCTTTATATGTATAGATTCATGGTTAATAATCCTCTTCGCTCTTCCTTTCCACCATTTAGAAGAATTATACTTCTCTCTTAAAATGATAAAGGGCCAAAGGGTAATTCCTCCAATTGACATAAGCCAACTTATTGCGTTTAAAAATCTGTCGCTATATTTGATAATAGGTGTTTTCATACAATATATATCAGATATATAATCTAAGCCCACGTCAGAACGCTGACATATAACTTCTCGGGCAGAAATCACTAAACACTTTTTTATTCCACATGATGAAACGTATATTCATCGCATTACTCGTATTTCACGGGTTCTCGACCTATGGTCAATGCGATCTTGCCATAACTGACTTTAA
>MDSY01083220.1_pt1 | contig 10912 bp, 11 predicted proteins | sample 811131 | NCBI WGS metagenome assembly MDSY01 (sample SAMN05326643, study PRJNA326480) | marine metagenome | isolation source: seawater | place: Atlantic Ocean: South West | collected 2010
CCTGAGGGTCCCTCAGATCAGGCAGGCACTCCGGGAGAGGGAGGACTCCTACCTGAACAACCTCGCCTGGTTGGACGAAGACCTCGCAGATAAGCGCCATCAGGAGGACATCAACTGGCTCGACGAAGACCTCGTGGACAAGATTGAGAAGCGTCATCAGGAGAACATCAACTGGCTTGACCAAGACTTGAAGAACAAGATGGACAGTGCTGCCGCGATCACGATTCAGAAGTATGCTCGTCGGATGATCGTCAAACCGCAACCGACTCGGCACGACAACATCAAGATCTGGCACTGTGGACACGCAGAAGGTGGATCTTCGGCGTCCACACAACGGACTCCCGAAGAGAAGAGGGCGCGGAAGGCACGGTGCCGCTCTCAGTATGAGGATGGATTGGCGAATAGCACGTGTATCATCGGACACCGTCACCAACAAGAAAACGAAAGGGGGAACAACACGCGGAAGCAGTTCATGAAATTCCAGAGCGAAGCAAAGGAGGGAGATATCATCTTCAACCACCACCGAGGAGCTCTAACCCACTATGGGTTCTTTACCGGGGAGATTTCGCGAACACCTTCACCTGCTCCTGAGGATGCCGGGCAGGGGTGGCATCACTCATTCATTTCTGTGTATGAGTGGATCCCTCTCCCAGCAGCAGCAGCAGGGGCAGGCAAGAACTTCACTCTCTACGAGGTAACCCCTACCACCAAGAATGGAAAACCCACGAAGAACTACCAGAACTACAGCATCCCTTCGTAGATACTAGATAGACTCACACAAAAAAGAAAAGACAAAAAAACACCATCCCTTTTTTTATCCTTCATGCGAAACATAAAATTTGAAAATTTTTGTTTTGTGGTAGTAAACCAAACAACAGACAACAGACAACAGACAACAGACAACAGACAACAAACACCACACGATGTCCCTCAACAAGCACTTCGCAGCCCACACCCTCTCTCAGGAGGTCTACCAGTTCCCTCCCCTACCCGACATCGTTGAAGTGGCGAGTGCCCTCTTTGACGAGCACTCGCCAGAAGTTGAAGAAAACACAGTCCTCTGTATCCAGGCATGCCCAACTCAACTCGGCGAAGGGGATGTGAGTTCTAACCTTCGGAACAAGCATGACAAAGAAAAGAACAATCAAGGATGTGCCCGATGGGTTGACATCCTTACCAAGGTGGGGACCGCCTACAGCACAACACTCTCAAGGGATGAGAGACTGAGGATGTACACGATTAATGACGAAGGCACCATTGACGTCTACAACAAGCAGAAGGATGAGATCCCAGAAGAAAAGGAGACTTTGAAGAATTTCCTTGAACACTTCGGAATGGATAAAGAAAGAGTAAAGGTTATGAAGGGGGCGTCTGCCTACGGCGCAACCTACATGGCAGATATGCTATCATTGATCATGACCATGGAAACAATGTTCAACACTGATGTTTTCAAGACAGAATGGTTTGTTCCGGAGGTTGTGAAAGCGGAAGATGAAAGACTCCAACCAGTTACGAAGAAGGATGGTAAGGTTTGGACACCAATTGAAGGCAACGACTACCTCTACTTCGCCCCCTCAAGCGAAGGAGAAGGTGTGAAGATTATGAAGTATGGTGGAGACTTCTACGAGATCTATGGAAAACTACAGAGACTTCTTTCACTTGAAGAAAATGAAGTGAAGGCAGACCTCCGAAAGATGTTTAATTTCTGTGGTGCCTACCACCGTTTCAGTGATGTCTGGATCAACGACATTGACGACGCATTGACACTCTACATGATCCTTAACGCATACACTCACGCAACCCTTACACCACAAGAAGAAAAGGTAAAGCAACAACTTGAAGGGATCACATCAACATTCTTTCAGTAATCACGGAAGTAATCCCAATTTTCAGTAACATATTTTATCTCTTCCGTATTTAAACCAAATTTCCAATCAAAAATTAAATTTTTTTTAAATGCTTCTTTAATACCTACATATCCTATATTTAGTTTGTTATCATTACTTAGATCTCCATCTTTATAATATGTAAAATGTCCATGTTTATACTCCGTAAACCATTTATTAAATATAATTAACATCATCCCACTCTTCATTTTTTCTAACTATAACTATAATGGGGGAAAAAAAATGTGTATTTAACACGATCATAGACAAAATAAAAGAAACTATTAAAAAATTATTTGGAGAACCGGGGGCAGGGATACATTCATATAGAATATTTAATATCGCTTATATTGATGTTATATCAACAATTATAGGGGCGTTTTTATTACAGAAGATATTCTTCCCCAAAACGAAGTATTTTAAAGTATTATTTTTCTTATTTTTATCAGGCATAATATTACATCGTTTATTTGATGTTAGAACAACGGTGGATAAATTATTATTTTAAGATTTATATTTTAAACCATATTTCAGAATATATTTATCTTTTTTCTTATGGTAATCGTCATTATAAATAGATAAAAAAGATTTATAGATAAAGAAAAACCATCTTTCGAACATTAACGTTTTCCATATATTATTAGTCTGGAAAACGATATTTATTAAAAAGTATGTTATAGGTGTCCTTAGAAACAATAGTAACTTAATTTGTTTATATTTTATATAATTTCTTAATGTCCCTAAAAGGGGGGTAATAAAATATAATAATATCATAATAATTATTATTTAAGAATTTATTCTTAAATAAATATAAAAATGTACTATAACCGTGAAAAAGAATTAAATAAACAAAGGAAATATCGTGATGGATGGAATACTTCTAAGAAATATACAGATATATTAATGCTTCATAGTGAAAAGGACCGCAATATTGATATGTGTTTCGCTATTCATAGTCAGTTTATGAATGAATTAAATACAAGGGGTATCCCTCATAATAAAAAAACGAATTATATTCAATGTTGGGACACATTACTTAATACATTGCTTAAAAATCCTAAGATAAATGTTCAACGGGGTGCTCTTAAACTACTCCATCAAACGAACGTTCAACGATCCTACGCGAAATAGAGAAAAACTTCTCAACTTTGCTATAGCATTGCTTATACATAAAGCGGTCAGTATAAGAAGATTGTAGGTTGTATTTAATAACACATGTACATATGTCCAATTTACAGGGTGGATAATTGTTATTGTATCGCGGATAAGAAAGTAATCTCTTTGTCGCGACATTCATTTTCCTTTATTTTATCTTTTATTTTATCTTTTATTTTTCTTTAAAGGATAAAATATAAAAACTTCAAATTTACTTAAAAATAGTGACTTAAAAATACAACGTATATTATAAAATGGAACCATTGTAGATTATTCTATTACCATTGAATTATGTATATTACCACGAATGCGAGAAATGCAAAGAAATAATAATTTGTATTAATGATTGTTGTTGTTGCGGTGATGATTAATTAAAATTTTAAACAGCGGTATCACCTGATATTAATAAGTTAGATTCAACCGGAAATGGGGTGGCGAATGTTGGTTTATCGGGTGCCCTACCAATATATTTTTTATTATCTCTTGTATCTTTATAGCGTGTTTTAACTAAGAAACCACCCGGATGCAGGTTCGCAGCTGGAGTGGTAACATGTGCTTGTGTTGATAGATGGTGTTTATAACACATACGTCTAGTCCACCGATGATGCTTACTTCCCATAAGTCCATGATTGGCAGAAATTCCAATTCGGGAACTGGTTGGATCTTCACGACGGTGCTTTAGAATATTCGCAGGGGAGTTGGGGTTCCATGGGTTTGTTCCGCTGGTATTTACCCATACGGCGGCACAACCTGGATCAGAATAACAACTATTTAAACCCTTTTGAGTGGATATGCTGTGGGGGCCCTCCCCGTAGCCCCCGTAAGCTAGCTCATGACACTGGCTGCTGACCGCCGGTGAGGGGCCTTGCGCGGATGACTTCAATCCAATATTGGTGGGCAGAGAGGGCGCATCTGAACCGGGTTGAGCATGGGCGCTAGAAGAGTGTTCGTATGCTTGGAAGAAATCATAAGGACAAAATTCTTCATCAACCCCGGCCAACAATACGTTTTCTCTCCCAACCCACGCCGTAGCATCTGCTTCAGTCGTCAAATTACCGGATCGGTTAGTGAAGTCGTCGGCATACACGCCTGTTTGGGTGGCCGTGCTCCCGGATCTAGTCAGATCTGCTGCTGAAACCGTCGGCTTACCTGTCATATGGGGGTTAATTCCTATATGATTAGTGCTACCGGGCCAACCCTTAAAAGAGTCCATAGATACGTATTGTGATGCCCGTGTTTTTCCACCAGCGGCCGAGGCACCTCCACCGAGCTCAATGCCGACCACTCCTCGCAATGTACTACCCCCGTGCAACCGATCGGTACCGGATGTTGACTGGTCACCACCAGGTCTTAAAACGCACAGTCCGTTTCTGTCTATTGAAAAAGTAGAACAATCATTATTTTGTTTACACTTTTGCATACATGAATTAGCATCTTGACCAGTTGTTTGGGCGCCGAGTATGGGACCCATATGCCGGGAAGTATGTACTCCACCACTCTTACGTTTATAGGTACCATTATGGTATTCTTTAGCGACACATTGTCTCGCAAAATTATCGTCGTCTTGTTTACAACAGCGCTCGTCCCCAACCGACCACCCTCCCGCGGTTGTACCGCTATTAGGGACAGCCTGAGGTTGACCGTCCTTACCATCGGGTTGATTACTATCTGTCGGCGGCGGACCTGTTGCCGTTGCAATTCCGAGACTACCTCTATATTTTGCCCTCACTTTAGTTCTATCCTTACAAATAGAATCAGTCCATCCATTTGCAGAACATGTTTTCCATTTACAACAATCCGATCCCGATAATGATTTGCCGTCCTGGGCGCTGTCCTTCTCCATAACATTAGTCTGACCATTAACCTCAATACTACCACAATCAACGTCTAAATCAGCACATGTCTTTGACGAACAACAAGTCGTTTGGAATGCAGTTTCCAAATCTGCATCTTCATTAGAACCAGGCGAAACATCTATATTTCCTAGACCAGTCTTTTTCTTTGTAGTACCATCACATGTCCTACTTCCTTCTAAATCAGCACACGTTTTAGTCATACAACAACTACCTTCAGCGTCTCCAGTAACCCATTGTCGTGCTGCTGGATTTAATTTTTTTCCGGCCTTATCACAATCTAGATTTGTGAGTTGAGAGCACAACTTGTTTTCACAACATTTTTCCTGAGAGGCATTCTCATCGGGTAAATTTGATTTAGGTTTATATAGTGCGTATGAATCAATCGCTACATCACGTATGCTCTCCTCAAGATCTCCATCAAGATCCCCAGAATTACATCCCGATTCTGCTTTATAAGGACTATCAGGGTGTGTACATAACATATCAGTACAACAAGTTCCATCAAAGTCAAACGTATCAGGGTAGGTGGTGGGGAGGCGCTCGCTTGCTTTTAATGTTTTACCACTTCCACAACTATCATCAACATCAGAACATGTTTTTACAGTACAACATTCCGCTTGAGTAGTTCCTGAAATATCCCCACCTTTAGGCGTCATATTTTCAGGACAACCCGTGGTTCCGCCGTTACTGCTTTTATATTCATCAAAGTAGGCACTACATTTTATATCCTCACAACATTCTGCTTCTGTAGTGGCGTATGGTTCAGGAACTTTCATAGTTCTACCGTTTGCAGCATCACAACTTATAATCGGGTCTGGCTCAGAACATTTAGAAGTAGCACAGCATTCGTCATGTGTTTTACCCATCTCTTCTGGAGAATCAGCATTAGGCATAAGCGCTGTCAAACCATATTCTCCACCCCTCCGCGGATCGCTACATTTTACGTCAGTAAATTCATTCTCAAAACAATTCGCGACTTGGCAGCAAATATCTTCTGAATTTCCAGCAACATCTATATTTCCAGCATCCCATTTCATACCTTCAACACTACACTTTCTTCCTTGATTCCCACCCCAATTATTTTCTCCACATGTCTTTAATACACAACATTCTCCATCAGTATTACCATACCTTTCAGCAGCATCATCTGCCCTTTTATAACCCGGTCCACAAACATGGGAACTACATGTTGGCAAGGTATCACAGCATTCATCATCGGTAACCCCTCTTATATCAGAATTTTTCAGCTTCTGGTCCTCCGCATTACATATACCACCTACTTTATCAGTACACAATGGCAGTTGACAACAACTTTCTTTAGTTAATCCACGTGACCCTTCTTGAACAACTTCATTCCCATCACAAACAATTGAATCGTCACAATAAGGTGGCCAACAACATTCGGCGTCTGTATCTCCAAAACCTTCATCATCACGTTCATATCCTTCAGGACATGTATGTGTTTCACATTTAGGTTGTTCTTCTATTGCGTCAACTTCATCTATAACTACTTCTCCTGATGAATTATCACTAGTAGCAACAACGGCGATAATAATAATTACTACTAAAACTAAAAAAGCTGCTCCGATCATCATTGGGGTAGAAATAGGCATTCTATCTATATATATATATATATATGAATAGAAAAAAATAAAAATAAAATATAAAAATGAAAAATCATTTTGCGCTTCCGGTGCTCATACGAGATGGTCTATTTCCCATAACTCCATCTTTATTCCTAACGAAGTAGGCACCGCTGGTATTTTTTATTAAATGAGAAGATGGTGCCGAGGCATCAGTTAAATTACCCTTTAAACAACATTTACCCTGCGCCGTTCCAGAAGTATATACCCAAAATCCCCCACAATCATCGAATTTGTCACATAATTCACTACATCTTCTCACAATCGGTTCTGGTGAATTCTTGTCCGTCATCAATGTTACACCATGATGTGTCCCCCCAGGACCAAAACAACCATTACTATTTGCGGTTGTATGTACAAGGTTCGGAATTATATGCATTCCCGGATGATGCCCCGCATCCCAATTACCATGACCATAAATACTTGAATATTTTAATGGACAATAATCTTCGTCAATTCCAGCAACCTTTAATTCCCCATTGATTGTTTGTTTCCTCTCACTTTCAGGAACAAAGGTAGACTTAATATAGAATTCTCCAGATTTTGCGTGTTCCCTTCCATCACCATTTTGATTAAATTTTTCATATCCTGAATGGAGTTGATCTAATCCCGTTACCGCTATTTGAAGGCGACACGTTCCATCCGCATTCAAATAGATCGCGTGGCAATCGGATGTTTCATCGCATTTATTTTTACATTGACTAAAGGCGACATCTTTATTTGATCCAAAATTCCAATTATTTTGTGTTCCGGAAACTCTGTTTTTCCACCACACGTCTCCATATCCCCCGAACCATGGTTCAGGACTAGACGTTTTTTCTTTTGTTCCATCCGCCCTATACGCTACATCTTGAACACACCATTTACTATAACTTGTAGTATCTGCTTTACAGCACTCGGCATTTGTCTTACCATCCCTACCTTTTGTATAGTCTTCATCCCAAATCATACCATCTACTTTACATTGTTCAGGGTCTCCTCCCATATCTGGATTCCAATCAATCTGACATGCTTTATCACGACAACAATCTCCAACGGTAGATCCCCTTTTAGTGGAACTGATAAGGGTCTTATCTCCCGTACATAAACTATCATCACAAATAGGGTTTCTTTCGTTGTAGCTTAGGACAGGAGTATATTCGTCCTGAGGTGGAGGAGCACTTGTAAGACCACCAGAACTACTAGAAACATCATTTGATTCATCCCCCGGAATAGTAATAGAAGAATTACTTTCACCTGGTTTCCCTGTCCCACCACCACTACCACTACCACTACCACTACCACTACCACTACCACTACCACTACCGTAGTTTGGATCCATACCGGGTGGAGTAACTGGTTCGGTATCTTTATCAATTACAAAGAAATAAATTAAAGGACCACCCACTAATAAACTTAAAACAAATATAACGATAAGAATGATAGCAACTACCATATATATATATATAAATATATTATAATATTAATCTTCCGGAAGGATTACCTGATTCACAGTCAACCCATTTTGGCATCCATTCATATGGTATTATATCATATGATTTTTCATAATGTTTTTTAAATAAAGTAGAATATAAATCTTTTTCACCTTCATATCCATTTTGTTTTGATTTTTCGTCTATTATTTCATACCATGGTCGTTCATTTTTTGAAACACCATCTGAAAACCCGTCTTTTCTTCTCCATAAAAGTTCTTCTGGAAGTTCACCTTCAAAAGATTTTCTTAATAAGTATTTTTCCATACCATTTCTAACTGTCTTTAATTCGGGATTTATAGCCATATAATAATTTAGAAACTCTTTATCAAAAAATGGAACTCTTAATTCCAAACCATTACCAGCGGTTGTTTTATCGGCCCTTAAAACATCAAACATTCTAACATCTTTTAAAAGTCTTATCGTTTCTTCTTGAAAAGCATTTGTTGTGGGTGCTTTATGGAAATATAAATATGACCCCGATGCTTCATCGCTTCCTTCACCACTCAAAATAACTTTAATGTTTGTATTTTTAGAAATATATTTTGATAATAAATACATTGGAACGGATGCACGTATTGTAGTTGTATCTCTTGATTCTATCTGATAAATAGTTTCTTCTATACAATCAAACATATCTTCTTCTGAGATAACTACTGATGTATGGTCGGTTCCTAGATATTTGGCGACCTTTTCTGATGCTATTAAATCAGGGGATCCTTCCAAACCAATAGCAAAAGTCTTGACTTTTGATGGTTCAATAAATTTACATACGATTGATGTTATTACACTACTATCTAAACCACCTGATAAAAGACATCCAATTGGTCTTTCACCGAGTAACCTTTTTTTAACAGCTTGTGTTAATTTACTTTTAATTGTAGTTAAAATATCTTCCTCATTACTTGTAATTCTGTCATATATAAAATCATAGTAAGAATATGTATGGAGTTTATTTGTATTAAGATAATACATAGAGAAACTTCCAGGTGGATAAAACTCTATATTTTCATTTAAACCATAGATAGATTTCATTTCAGAAGATAATGTAATTCTCCTACAATCATCATTATTATTACCTTTACTCCAATACAATGGTCTTACGCCCAATGGATCATGACCAATATTCAAACATTTACTATTCTTATCATACAATACAAAAGAAAAGACACCATCTAGCAAGTGTATATATTCATTTATCGGTAATATCTTTGATAAGTGAATAATTATTTCACAATCACTACCCGTCGTTAATGTGAAATTATATTTTTCGGCAAGTTCTTTGTAGTTATATATCTCACCATTACACATCAAAATCTTGTTATCAATATACATTGGTTGATTACCCAATTCATTTAAACCATTAATTGCTAAACGATGAAATAAAAAATAAATATTTTTATCAACATTTAAAACTTTCTCAACAGTTGAATCGGGACCTCTGTGACTCATCTTATTCCCGTATTTCCTGACATTTTCTACATCAATGGTATCTTCCGAAAGATGTAAAAATATCCCACACATACTTTATTTTATATTAAAATATAATCTTATCTTTTAAATATTTATTTAGTAACATAATTCCTCCCAAATTTCATCCAAAGACCTACACTAATAACAAAACCAAGGATAAAACCATATACATCTATATTTGGATTACCATCTAAAACTGGTTTTATAAGGACTGGACCAATGAAGAATGTTAAAATTGAGTAAAATACCATAATACCAATAGTTGTTTTGTTAGATAGATGATTCATTTTATATATTATATAGAAATTATTCTAAGGATTGTGTCGCTAAATTATCCGCACATGCATTACCAATAGAATGCTCGTCCCCTTTTCCCGTATGTGCTGGAACATACTGTAATTCAATATTCTTATATTTTTTTAGAATGTAATATCCTTCTTTTATTATTTCTAAATTCAATATTTGAGATTTGTTTTTTTTCGCCCAATTGTTCTTTTCCCAATTTTCACCCCACAAAGTAAGTACATTTATACTATATTTTGAATCAGTGTATATAGTTACCAATGTTCCTTCATTTATTTCCTTATTTAATATTTGAAATACTTCCATGATTGCGAGTAGTTCGGCACGATTATTGGTTTGTTTACCACTTATCTTCCTAGATACGTTCCTTTTATCTTCAACACCGAAATAAACACCTATCCCTGCTTTCGCACCAGGTTTACCATTATTACTACATGCTCCATCAGTATAGACTTTGATAGTTCTAATTTCTCCATTTATTCTACCATATTTAAGATATATTTCAGCATTTTCACGGGTATCAAATCTAACAAAATCTATATTAGAATCTCCTTCCGTATAAATTTTTTGAGCACTTTCTTTTCTAATAACACAATATTTCATAATATATACAATCATTTTTAATAATTATCAAATTTATTCTCCTTTCATTTTATTTATCCGGTCCTCACGTGTTAGTTCGCATTTATCATATTCATCGCTATTTACTCTTCTTGGAGAACCATCTATTAATACGTATCCTTTAGAAAAATTAACTAACATTTCTTCAAGGTCTTGTGTATGGATTTCATATGCTTTAATAACAGAATCTGAAAAACTATTTCCTGAAACTATTAAAGTCTCTATCAATGGTTTTAATGGCGAATCAATAAGGTATACTTTGCGTTTTAATATCTCTTCATGTGTATTTCCACTGCGATGTGGATCTATATCTTTCATAATAGATTCTAACAACTTTTTTTCGTCCATAATTAGATATATATTCTCTCATATTTTTAATATGTTAAATTTGAATATTTATTGAAAGAAGTTCTTAAAAACTAAACAAAGATGGCGGCGCTCTTCTCCTCCCTCGCAATGTTCTATTTTTCCTGCGATTATTTCTCTTAGTATTTCTCCTTGTA
>MDSY01094102.1_pt1 | contig 10912 bp, 9 predicted proteins | sample 811131 | NCBI WGS metagenome assembly MDSY01 (sample SAMN05326643, study PRJNA326480) | marine metagenome | isolation source: seawater | place: Atlantic Ocean: South West | collected 2010
AACCAAAGATATTAGCAACTCAATTTTAAACTTAAAAGAGAGATTTATTTATAAAAATGATAAAAAATTCTTACAAAATTTCAAAGATTTTGGCAAATTTATTAATATAAAAAAAAATGGAGAAATTATAAAAGGAATTTTTTTTGGTCTTGGCAATAATGGAGAAATAATTTTAAAAAAGGATGATAAACTTAATTTTATAAGTTACGGAGAGGTTATTTGATTAAATTAACAATAGATGTTGGTAATACAAATACATTATTTTGTTTCTTTTCATATAATAAAGTTATTTCAACAAAAAGAATTCAAACAAAAGACATTTCTGAATCAAAACTAGTTGAGATTATTAAAAAAAAACCAGTTAATTTTTTTAAACAAAATTTATCCATTATTATTTCTTGTGTTGTTCCAAGTATTGAAAAAATTTTTATAAATTTTTTTAAAAAAAAATCTTTAAATTTTTATTTTCTTAAGGATCTTATTTTAAGTTTTAATTTTAAAACAAAAATTAGTAATAAAGATGAAATTGGTGATGATAGAATTGCTAATATGATTTATGCAAAAAAAAAATTCAAAAAATCAGTTATTGTTATTGATTTTGGTACAGCAACAACACTTGATGTTTTAAATAAAGATGGTGTATATAACGGAGGTGTTATAACTCCTGGAATTGATCTTTCACTTAATTCTTTAAAAAGTATGACTGCTCAATTACCTTTAGTTAAATTTAAAAAAACAAAAAAAGTAATTGGAACCTCTACAGTTAGTGCTATTCAATCTGGTTTTTTTTGGGGTTACGTTTCTATGATTGAAGGTTTGATAAAAAGGATTAATTTAGAAAACAAAGAAATAAATAAAATTATTTTGACAGGAGGTAATGCTAAATTTTTCAAGAATATGTTTAATAATGTTGATGATATAGATGATCTTTTTACCTCAAAAGGTTTAAATTATATAATTGATGAGTACAACAGATGAAAATTTCAAAAAATGAATTAATTTTTATTCCACTTGGTGGATCTGGTGAAATTGGTATGAATTGTAACCTTTATCATTATAAAGGGAGTTGGATAATGATTGACTTAGGTGTAATGTTTGGAAACTCTTCAGTATCAAATAATGAATTAATCATGCCAAATATTAATTTTATACTAGAAAATAAAATTAAACTTGATGGTTTAATCTTAACTCATGCACATGAAGATCATATTGGAGCGGTTCCTTACCTTTATGAACAACTTGGAAGAATTCCAATGTTTACAACTTCTTTTACTGCTTCAGTTTTAAATAGAAAGTTTTTATCAAACAGTATGCAACCTGCAGAAATTAATCTTTTAGATTATAATAAAAATATTTCTATTGGTAATTTTAAGATTGAAATATTTGCTTTAACACACTCCATCCCTGAACCTAATGCTATAATTCTCAAAACTGAAAAGGGAAATATTTTCCATACTGGGGACTGGAAAATTGACCCTGACCCTTTGGTAGGAGAACCAATAAATGAAAGCAAATTAAAGCTTATTTGTGAGGATGGTATTAACGCAATGATATGTGATTCTACAAATGTTTTTAACGAAAACCCATCAGGTAGCGAAAGTGAAGTTAGAGAAGTTTTTAGAGAAATTTTTTCAAAACAAAAAAAAGGAAAAATAGTTGTTACCTGTTTTGCGTCAAATGTAGCAAGGTTAGAAACAATTTTAAAAGTTTCAGAGGAATTAAATAAATTATGTGTTTTTGTGGGTAGATCAATTCATAGAATTTATGAATCAGCTATTGAAAATGACTATTTAGTTAACTTTAGAAATATTGTTTCAGAAAAGCAATCAAAGCTCATATCCGATGATGATCTAGTATTAATATGTACAGGAAGCCAAGGAGAGGAAAATGCTGCTTTAAATAAGTTAATTGAGGAAAATAATAAAAACATACAAATTAATAAAAACGATTTAATAATTTTTTCCTCTAGAGAAATTCCAGGAAATGAAAAAAAAATAAACCTACTTAAAGAAAAAATACTAAAAAAAAACTGTCAATACTTAGATCACAGAATGTCAAAGGTGCACGTCTCAGGACATCCATCTAGAAATGAATTAAAAAAAATGTATAAATGGATTGTGCCAGATACTGTAATTCCAGTTCATGGAGAATACAGACATTTAAGTGAACAAGTAAGATTTTCAAAGTTATGCGGTGTTAAAAATCAATTATTAATTCAAAATGGAGATGTTGTTGAAATAAACCAAGACAAAATTAAAAAAAAAAATAAGGTTTTTACTGGAAGAAATATTTTAAAGGGAAAAAATATTTTACCGCTGGATAATCCAATTTTTCGAAAATTAAAACATGTCAATACAGATGGTGAAATTTTTTTAAATATTATTTTAGATTTAGATAATAATTTACTAAATGACCCAATTATTTTTTGCCCAACTGTTTCTGAAGATGAATTATTAATTAAAGAAATTAAGGATCAAATATCGGATGATATTATTAAATTTGGCAAAAATTTTATTGATGATAATATTATGTGCAACGAGTTAAAAAAAAATGTTAAAAAACTTATTAACAAAAAAATTGGTTTAAAACCGCTAACATATATTGAGATTGTTAGAATTTAGAATATAATAAATTATGTTAACTAGATTTAATCATGTTGCTATAGTTGTACCTGACTTAGAAAAAGCAAAAAGAAAATATAAAGATATTTTGCAAGCAAACGTTTCAGAGATTAATGATTATGAAGAACATGGTGTTAGTGTAGTATTTGTTGAAATTGGAGGCACAAAGATTGAACTAATGCACCCATATGGAGAAGATTCTCCAATTAAAAACTTTCTTGATAAAAATATGAATGGGGCAATCCATCATATTTGTCTGGAAGTTAAAGATATAAATGAAACAGCTAAAGATCTTAAAAAAAAAAATGTAAGAATTCTTGGTGACGGTATTCCAAAAAATGGTGCACATAATAAACCAGTTATATTTCTACATCCAAAGGATTTTTTTGGTACATTAATAGAATTAGAGCAGGAGTAAGTTTGCTTACTTTTTTAGTAATATTTGTCATTTTATGGTGGTTAATCTTATTTATAATTCTTCCAATTGGAATAAAAAAACAAGAGAGTGTGAAATTTGGAAATGATCCCGGAGCACCAAATAATCCTATGTTAAAAAAAAAATTTTTAGTTACCACAATAATTTCTTTCCTTTTAACTTGTATAACACTGATTATTAAAAATGAAATATTCTGATTTCTTCGTTCCAACTCAAAAAGAAAAATCATCTGATGCAAAAATTAAGTCACATATATTGATGATAAAGTCAGGTATGATTAGACAAGAAACCTCAGGAATTTATTCATGGTTACCTTTAGGTTTTAGAATTTTAACAAAAATTATTAAAATAATTGAAAAATTACATGAATTAGCTGGAATTAATCAAATTCTTATGCCAACAATACAAAGTGCAGAGATTTGGAAAAAAAGTAATAGATACGATACATACGGCAAAGAAATGCTAAGAATTTCTGATAGAAATAAAAAAGAGCTTCTTTATGGTCCTACCAATGAAGAAATGATAACAGTTTTAGCTAAAAGTTTTATTAAAAGTTATAAAAATCTTCCAAGGTATTTTTACCATATACAATCAAAATTTAGAGATGAAATAAGACCGAGATTTGGGGTTATGAGGGCTAGAGAATTTTTAATGAAAGATGCATATAGCTTTGATATTGACGAAAAAAAAGGTGAGGGAACATATCTTATGTTTTTTAAATTATATTTAAGTATTTTTAAAGAATTAGGTATGAATATTATTCCAGTTAGGGCTCCTGCCGGTGAGATCGGAGGAAATCTTTCACATGAATTTCATTTAATTGTAGATAGTGGGGAATCTGAAATTTACCTTGATGAGGCAATATTTTCTGAGGATTTGAATAGATATTCCATTGAGGACGTCATGTCTTTAAAGTCGTATACTGATGAATTTTATCAAACAAATCAAATAAAAATGAATTTAAAAAAATTCAAAAGTATAGAGTTAGGGCATATTTTTTTATTTGGTACAAAATATTCTAAATCATTTGATTTTTTAATCGATGGTGAAAAAGATAAATTTTTTCCATTTATGGGTTCATATGGTATAGGAGTTTCACGGATACCTGCAGCTTTAATAGAAAGCTCAAATAAAAAAGATGCTATAGTTTGGCCAAAAAATATTTCACCCTTTGAAGTTGTTATACTAAATCTATTAAATCAAAATAGTTTGGTAAATAAATTCTGCGAAGATATGTATTCAAATTTTAAAAGTAAAGGTGTGGATATTCTTTATGATGACAGGAATGAGAGACCAGGTGTAAAATTTTCTGATGCAGATTTATTGGGTATACCTTTCGTCATAATTATTGGAAAAAATTATTTAAATAATAAAAGTGTTACTATTATGAATAAATATACAAATCAAGATTTAGAAATTCCTGATAACAAAATTCAACAAAAAATAAAAGAATTGATAAGTTAGAAAAATGTTAAGTTTTTTTGAGTTATGGGTATCTTTTAAATTTCTTTTTCCAAAAACAAAAGAAAAATTTTTTTCTATTATAACATTTATTTCATTTGCAGGAATTTCCTTGGGTGTTGCTACTTTAATAATAGTAATGTCTGTAATGAATGGGTTTAGAGATGAGTTAACATCAAAAATTTTAGGTGTTAATGGCCATCTTAAAATTAAAACTTTTAATAATTTAAAAATTGAAAAACATAAGCAACTTAAACTTGAAATCCAAGAAAACATCAATAATGTAAATGTACATAAAGTTATTGTTGGTCAAGGTTTATTAAACTACCGATCATATTCTTCAGGGACCATTTTGAAAGGTGTTGAAACTGATTATTTCACAGATAGAAAAATTTTTAACGAAAAAATAGCAAATGAAACCTTATCATCATTTAAAAAAAAAGAAGGTGTTATTGTCGGTGAAAAATTGAGAGAAAAATTGAATTTAAAGATAGGTGACAATATCAATATAATCTCACCTGATAACATTGAGACAATTTTAGGAAGCATACCAAGATCAGCAAATTTTAAAATAGTTGGTTTTTTTAGTATTGGAATGTATGAATATGACTCAAGCCTGATTTTTGTTCCAATTTCTTTAATGCAGAAATTTCTTAATTTAAATAAAAAAATTGATTTTCTTGAAATCTATACAAATAACTTTTCAGAAATTAATTCTTTAAAGGAAAAAATTTATAAATTTATTCCAGATTATTTTAAAATAATTGATTGGAGAGAATTAAACCCAACTCTATTTAATGCACTAGAGGTTGAAAGAAATGTTATGTTTTTAATTCTCTTACTTATCATTTTAGTTGCCGCATTTAATTTAATTTCCTCAATGATTATTTTAGTTTCTACAAAATCAAGAGATATTGGTGTTTTACGAACTTTGGGAGTAGGTAAGAGACAGTTACTTAAGATATTTATTATTAATGGATTTTTTATTGGATTATGTGGAACAATTCTAGGTCTTATAATTGGAGTAACTTTTTGTTTAAATATTAATGAGATAAAACAAGCAATAGAATTTTTTTTAAATTTTGAACTTTTTTCAGAAGAAATTTATTTTTTTACAAAACTTCCTGTAATTTTAGATTTTGTGCAAATTATGAATATAATTATAATTTCTTTAACTTTATCTTTCTTAGCCACAATCTACCCATCGATTAAAGCAAGTAGGGTAGAGCCAATAAATTTAATAAAGTGGGATTGATTTTGTTTGAGTTATTAGATATTGAGCAAAAATACGTTCAAGGTGAGTTACCTGTAAATGTTTTTAAAAATTTAAAATTTAAAATAGATAAACCAAAAAATATTGGAATAATAGGACCATCTGGCTCTGGTAAAACCTCACTATTGAATATTATTGGACTGATTGAAAAACCAAAATCTGGAAAATATTTTTATAAAAATTTAAATTGCTTACTTTTTAATAATATAGAAAAAACTGAATTTAGAAAAAAAAATATTGGTTATATCTTTCAAAACAATCAATTATTAGAGGATTTTACTGTACAAGAAAATATTGCCTTACCATTGATTTTAAACGGAGAGAGTTATAAAACAGCATGTAAAAAAGCTTTATCTTTTTTAAAATTATTTGGTCTTGAAAATAGAATCAAATTTAAACCAGGACTTTTATCAGGCGGAGAACAGCAAAGAGTAGCTGTGGCTAGAGCTATGATAAAAAAACCTCTGATTTTGCTAGCTGATGAACCTACTGGAAGTCTTGATGACATAACTGCAGAAATAGTTTTTAAAAATATAACAGATTTATCAAAAAAAAATAATACTCTAACTATTATTGCAACCCATAATATAAAGTTTATAAGTAAACTTGATGTTTGCTATAAAATTGATCGAGGCCAGTTAATTGAAATCTAATAAAAAATTTATTCATCTTAGAAATTACACACAATATTCTCTTTCAAAGGGTGCAATAAAAATTAAAGATTTGGTTAATAAATGTGTGAATAATAAAATACCAGCGGTTGGAATTTCAGATTTTGAAAACTTATTTGGTTGTATGGAGTTTTCACTGGAGTGTAAAATAAAGGGAATTCAGCCAATAATTGGTTGTAATATTTTCTTATCAGACAATAATTTTGTAGATGGTTATTTACTTCTAATTGCAAAAAATGAAATTGGTTTTAAAAATTTATCAAAGCTAGTCTCAATTTCCTACTTAGATAATGGTAATTATAATAATCCTTATGTTAGTTTTAAAAATTTAAGAAATTATTCAAAAAATTTAATTTGTTTAGCTGGTGGAAATTTTGGATTTATATCAAAAAACTATTTAGAAGAAACTATCAGTAAATCAGATGAAGCGATAAAAAATTTAATGGAAATTTTTGAAGATAATTTTTATTTAGAAATTCAAAAAAACAACAATAAAACTTTTGATTTGCAAAAGTATATAATAAAAAAATCAAATGAAACAAAAATTCCTTTAGTGGCAACTAATGAAAACTTTTTTCTTAATGAAGATTTTTACCATTCACATGATGCTCTACTAAGTATATCTGAGCAAAAATATATTGAATCTGAAGATAGATTAAAAAGTAATAAAGATTTTTGTTTCAAATACGATGACGATTTGATTAAAGATTTTGAAGAAGTACCAGATGCAATTGAAAATACTTTAATGATTGCACAAAAATGCAGTTTTTTTCTTGAAGAAAAATCTCCTAAATTACCAAAAATACATATTGAAAGCTATGATGAAAATAGCTTTCTAAAAAAAAAATCATTAGAAGGATTAGATAAAAGATTAAAAAAAAATTCAATAGATAAAAACGAATATGAAATTTATAAATATAGACTTAATTTTGAATTAGATACAATTGTTAAAATGGGTTATGCAAGCTATTTTCTTATAGTTTCAGATTTTATTAATTGGGCTAAAAGTAATGATATTCCAGTGGGTCCTGGCAGGGGGTCTGGAGCAGGGTCACTAGTTGCATGGTGTCTATTTATAACAAATCTAAATCCCATTAAATTTGGTTTATTATTTGAAAGATTTTTAAATCCTGAAAGAATTTCTCTGCCTGATTTTGATATTGATTTTTGTATGGATAAAAGAGATGAGGTTATTAGGTATGTGCAAAAAAAATATGGTAATTCAAATGTAGCACAAATTATAACCTTTGGTTCTTTTCAAGCTAGGGCTGCAATTAGAGACGTTGGAAGGGTAATGCAATTACCACTTTTTCAAATTGATGAAATATGTAAAATGATACCTTTTAATCCTGCGCAACAAATAAGTTTGTCAGACTTTATTGAAAAAGATGAAAAAATTAAAAAAATTATTTCAAGCGAACCTAATATTAAAAAACTTTTTGAAATTTCGAGAAATTTAGAAGGTTTATTAAGACATGCCTCTACGCATGCAGCTGGTATTGTGATTTCTGATGAAGATCTAAATAAATCAGTTCCATTGTATAAAGATCCCAAATCAGAGGTTCCTGTAACTCAATTTTCTATGAAATATGTTGAAAAAATTGGTTTAATAAAATTTGATTTTTTAGGTTTAAAAACATTAACTGTTATTCATGAAACAATTCAATATTTAAAAAAGAGAAATGTTTTTTTAGATATTGAAAATCTTCCTTTAGATGACTTAAAAACTTTTGATCTGTTAAAAAATGGGAATACGACAGGGATTTTTCAACTAGAGGGTCAAGGTATGAGAGAAACTTTAAAAAATATAGTGCCAGATAGATTTGAAGATTTAATAGCTGTTGTTTCACTTTATAGACCGGGACCCATGGATAATATTCCTACTTATGTTAATAGGAAGCAAAAAAAAGAAAAATATGAATATATTCATAAAGAATTAGAAAACATTCTTGATGAGACCTATGGAATAATGGTTTATCAAGAACAGGTTATGTTAATTGCACAAAAGTTAGCAGGTTTTAGTCTTGCAAAGGCAGATCTATTAAGAAGAGCAATGGGGAAAAAGATTAAGTCAGAAATGGTAGCTCAGAAAAATAATTTTGTAATAGGATGTGAAAAAAATGGATTAAAAAATAATAAAGCAGTTAAACTTTTTGATGAAATAGAAAAATTTGCTGGTTATGGTTTTAACAAAAGTCATGCAGCAGCATACGCTATGATTGCTTATCAAACAGCATATTTAAAAGCTAATTATACATTGGAATTTTTATGCTCACTAATGAACTGTGATATTGGAAATTTTGAAAAAATTTCAGGTTATATTAATGAAGTTAAAAAATTTAATTACCAATTATTTAAGCCTAATATTAATAAGTCTGAAGCTCATTTTAAGGTTATTTATGATATTAATCAAAAAGCGATAGGGATAGAATATGGTCTAAGTGCTATTAAAAATATTGGCGAAAACTCTGTTCTTGAAATTATTAAGGAAAGAGAGGAAAATGGCAAATTTAAATCTCTTGTGGATTTACTTAAAAGAATAAACAATAGTACTTTAAATAAAAAAATACTTGAGGCATTAATTTTTTCTAATTCATTAAATTCTTTAGAAAAAAATCAAAACTTTTTAATACAAAAATTAGAGGAAATAATTGCTTTCAATGTAAATTATCACAAAAATAATACCAAAAATCAAAACAGTCTGTTTTCAGATGATAATGATAATACTCTTTTCAATTCGTTTAACTACCAAAACTTAGAGCTCAGTGAAAAATTAGAAATGGAGTTTAATGCTTTTGGTTTCTATTTATCTGAACATCCCACAAAATTACATAAAAGCTTATTTAAAGATAAAGAGTATCTTGATATAAAAAATTTAGTTGATGATTATAATGATGAATATAATATTTCGAAAAAGTTAATTGCTTTGGTATCTGAAAAAAAAGAAAGAAATACCAAAACTGGAAAAAAGTTTTGTTTTTTAAAACTTTCAGACGATACAGCTGAAATTGATACAATTTGTTTTTCGGAAGTTTTAGAAAATTTAAACTTTGAATTGAAGGAAGGTAAAATTATTTCTGTTAACCTAGTGCTCCAAAAAATGAAGGATTCAAAGAAATATGTTGTAACTTCTTTATCAGACATGGAAAATATAAATTTAAGAAAAAATAAATTTGAAGTATCAATTAATTCTAAAATTATTAATCACGAAAAATTTAAAGGTTTTTTTTCAAGAAGTAATAATGGAGACAGTGAAGTGCTATTTAAAATTCTTTTTAATAAATATGAAATAAGAGTAAAAAGTTCTAAATTATTTGAATTCAATTTTAATGAAATTTCAAAACTTAAAAAAATTGAAGGTGTGTTAGATGTAATCCAAATTAATTAAAAAAACTATTGATAATAATTAATAAAAATGTAAATTCACATAAATATTTCAAACGCACAACAACTCTGGTGATATGATGTTGTGTGAATGTAAAACCGGAGTAAAAACGATGAAAATTTCAATCAAAGACCTTCTTGATGCTGGTATTCATTTTGGTCACAGAAAAAATAGATGGAACCCTAAAATGTCTGAGTATATTTTTGGGCACAGAAACGGAATTCATATAATTGACCTTCAAAAAACAGTTGTTTTTTTTAACCAAGCCCTGCAAGTTATAAAAGAATACGCTTCAGAAGGAAAAAATGTTCTTTTTATTGGAACAAAGAGACAAGCTTCTGAAATTATCGAAAAGTACGCAATAGAATGTAATCAATACTTTATTAATAAACGATGGTTGGGAGGTATGTTAACCAATTGGGATACAATTCAAAACTCTATAAAAAGATTAAAAAAAATTGAAGATATTCTTGAAAATAAAATATCATCTTACACAAAAAAAGAAGTCTTAAGATTCGAAAATTTTGCACAAAAATTAAATAAAGCCTTGGGGGGTATAAAAAATATGGATGGAAAACCAGATATTTTGTTCATAATTGATACAAATAAGGAAATTCTTGCTGTAAAAGAGGCTAATAAAATAGGTATTCCAATTGTTGCTGTAATTGACTCAAACTCTAACCCAGAAGGTATTGATTACCCAATTCCTGGAAACGATGATGCTATAAGATCAATAGAATACTATTGTAGCGCAGTTTCAGAAACAATAAAGAGCATTTCACAAGACAAAAAAAACAATTTAAAGTCTCAAAATGACAATTAAACCTGAAAATATAAAGTTACTGAGAGAAAAAACAGGGGCCGGTATGATGGATTGTAAGGCAGCCTTAACAGAGATGGATGGAGATATAGAAAAAGCTGAAGAATGGTTAAGAAAAAAAGGAATAAATACTGCACAAAAAAAATCAGCACGTTTGGCTACTGAAGGACTTATTAATATTGCTATTGATGATTCAAGTGGCGTAATTGTTGAAATTAATTCAGAAACTGATTTTGTTGCAAGGA
>MDSY01017822.1_pt1 | contig 10911 bp, 19 predicted proteins | sample 811131 | NCBI WGS metagenome assembly MDSY01 (sample SAMN05326643, study PRJNA326480) | marine metagenome | isolation source: seawater | place: Atlantic Ocean: South West | collected 2010
ATATCTAAATATAATTCATCATATCTACGTTGTTTTTCTTCGTTCATAAACTACTAAATTCCTGACTTACTGCTGTAAGCCTACCTGTGTTATTATCATAAGTAGCAGAACCAGCTGAACCAGTAAGACCGGTAAACCTAGATTTCAATACTCTAAACTTAATAGTGTTTCTTTCAATACTATTTTCAGCTACTAAGTTTCTAGCAAATGCTACTATGTCAAATGATATTTGTTTGATAGAGCCACTACCTTTAATATCATCGATGGATGCTAACTTACCTTCTTCAAAAGACATGCCACCACCTGGAGCTTTTCTAAGATGAGAAATTAAACATAACCATATGTTATGCTTTTTAACTATCTTAAGTAAGTCACTCATAACTTTATCAATGGCTTCGTTACCACTTAGCCCTTCACTACCCTCACTAACTGCGATGGTAATGTGGTCAAGAACCATATACTTACAACCCATAAGAGCCATATATTCAATCTTATCAATGAGACTGTCGTCTCCGACGGAACCTTGGTGGTCAAGCAGTACAAGCTTTTCAGTTCCAAATACAGATGAAAATCCATGTCTTTGTCGCTCTTCTGACACACCTTCTTCGTGTAAGTTATTATTTTGTAAGTACATGCTAATAAATTTCTCAGCGGTATCTCCGACGGATTCTTCGAGAGATATGAGACCGACCTTATCAGTAGTCTTAGCGAGTAAGTTAAGCACAATCTCTTTAACAACTGTACTCTTACCGGAACCCGTACCTGAAGTAAATAAAGTAATTTCGCCATGACGTATTCCTTTAAGTTTTTCATTTAATCCTTCTAAGCATTCAGGATATGGAATAGATTCAGTGTTCTTTCTTTCGATATATTCACGCCAAATCTTTTCACCCATTACAATACCAGCTGGAGACCAGGTTTCTGCGTTCCAATAAGCTTGTAATAAGCTAGCTGATCCATGTTTTAATAATTGTTCACAAGGATCTTTCTCTGTTAACTGTGCAACTTTAACTTTATCTGCACCAATTATCTTAGCTACTTTTTGTACAGCAGCTTGCCCAGCATCATCTTTATCAAAGAATAATATTACGGATTCAAATCGTCTAATCCATTCTCTTTGTTCAAGTATAACTTTACAACCAGATGCACTTGGTATAGATACTACTGGAAATATTTTATTGTATTTATCTAAAAAGCTTTGTGCAATAGCACAAGCATCTAGTTCACCTTCAGTTATAACAAGTGTTTTACCACCGCTAGCAACTGATTGGCCAAACAATTCTATATTATTAAAGTTACCATGTACTATAAAGTTTTTAGGTAACTTACGTTCTTTATATGCAACTACTGTTACCTTACCATTAGCAGTGTAAGGATAAAAGTGTGAACCACCGGAACCATCAGGATTTACTGCCATCTTAATTCCAAAGTGATCTACAACTTGTTTAGATATACCACGAGATGTAATTGCAAAACTATTTAGCTCTGATATATCGGTTAATGTTAGCTGATCTTTATTATCAGCAACAGTTTCTAAGTCATTCATAATGTTTACTTTCTTAGTTGAGTATTGACATGAGAAACAGTATGCACCATCTTCATAGATTGTAAATGCATCTGATGAATTACATTCGGGACATGCTGTTTGTTTATACCTTGACATGAAGTACTGTCCTTTCTAACAACTCTTCGTCGTTTACTATTTCTAAAGGTATTTGTTCAGGCCATCGTTCGACTTTAACAAATAAATATTCATTACCTTTAGTTACTATTTGTTTATCTAATGTTATATGATAAACTTTATTGTCATTAAATTCTTCAAATATACCCTGGTATGTATCTAATAGTGGCTTAACCACATTATCTAGGTCTGCCATCTTATTAGATACACCAGCAATAATATCAAATTCTAATTGATCAGACTTTTCAAAGGGCCATTTGACCCCTTGAAGTTCATCTCTTAATTCATTTTGATATTCGATATACTTAGCTGACTTTATCGACTTGTTCCTGTATGTCATTTGATTTGCTGACAACGGTTTTATCTTGAATGTATGCTTTAATATCTTCATATTCTTCCCATGATTTTAGCATCCGCAATAACTTATGACTAAGTTCTAATTGCTTTTCAGTTTCTCCGTGTTCTTTCCAGGCAGATTTAACTTTATTCCACTGTCTTGATAATGGTACACCAGCTAATATCTTTTGAGCTTTCTTAGGACCAATACCTTTTAGACCTGGAATATTATCTGTATTATCACCAGTCAAACATTGAATATATAGATTATGTAATGCTTCTTCTTCATTAATAAGCTGCCAGGTATCTTTACCATAATTGTAATGATGACCTGGTATCTGTAGTAAATCTTTATCTATACCACAAATTACATATTCTTCTTTTCTATCGAGAGCTTCGTGTGCCCATATAGAAACTAAGTCATCTGCTTCCATACCATCTGCTTGAATAGCACCTTTAGATACTGAATATCTATGTAAGTAATTTAATTTATCTCTTACTTTCTTATCAAGATCAGGACGGTTTGATTTGTAATCAGGACTTAAATCTTTACGATAGTTTCCTTTACCTTTAACTGCGTATAAAACATTTATTTCTTCAGTAAAAGGATTAATTATTTTATCAGAAACTTCCATTATCATGTTGTTACAAAAACTATTAAAGTTTTTACGTAGCTCAGATTGATTCTTAGATTTGTATGCAATCTTAAAGAATATAGAATCTGTATCTACAAACATATGTTTAGTTTGCATCTTTATCCTTTCTTTCTAAATGTTTACGAATATCTGCATAAAATCCGTTATATTTAGAAGGTTTAATTATATCCATTAGTTCCCAGTATTCTAGTATACCAAGAGTATTAACTTTAACCATGTCACCTGCAACTAATAATCGTTGAGGTCTTTCATGCCATTCACAAAAGTAAAAGTTATCTGTTAAATCTCTTTGCTTTAATAAATAAATCATTTTATTACATGGAATATTATACCAGGTTTTAATAAACTTAACATCTACATTACCATATAATTGATCAACACCATCAACTTGCCAGTCAATATGATCTTGCCAAGTACCTCTGTCAATCATATGCCATTCAAATACTTCACATTCAATATCAAGTTTTAATTGTTCGAATGATCTGTTTCTTGGATTATATATTTCAGCGCGAGCATCACGTTGATTTATAAAATCTTTAGTTATTGCAATATCTACAATCATTAGTGTACCTCCGCATAGTTATTACCAATTGTACCTTCACCTGCCATAATATCTACGCCCATTTCTTTAGGACCTTCGGCAAATGATTCTGTAAGTATTTCTAATACTCTATCAGCATCTTCTTCTGCTACTGACCATGCTACTTCATCGTGATAATAAAGTCTAGGTTCAGCATCAAGATGTTCTGATTTAATCTTATTCATTTGATAATACAATGCAGCTTTTGTAGTTATAGCTTCGCAACTTTGTAACAAATAGTTAAGTGTTTGATAATCTTGCGGTACATAAACTTTACGACCATCAAGACCAGGAATATATCCTTCGACATTTCTATTATGACCGTCTGCTATATTCCACATTGATATTAGATTATCTTTTAATGATTTCAAACCAGGTATAGCATCACCATATCTTTCAATAGAATCTTTACCAGCACTTAAGTTACCAGTACCAGTTAATACTTTACCAAGTTTAGTTGCACCTGCACCAAATAGAAATGCATAGATCCAAGTCTTTGCAGTTCGTCTATCAGTATTAATAATGTCTGCGTTATACTGATGAATATCACCGCTAAGTATTTGATTTGTAAGACTTTTATCTTTAACATAATGAGCAAGAGATCTAAATTGATTACCACTAGAGTCAGCACCTACTATTTTTCTTCCAGGTTCTGCTGTTAGTAATTCTCTAATTGATTTACCAAGTTTAGCATTAGCTGCTGGAAGATTAGCAATAACTTCATGGCGACATCTAAATGTAGGTGTACCTATTATCCATAGTTTACCATGTAATCTATTATTCTTTAAGTTATTAAGCCAGCCTTCAACAACACCTCTACGTGATCTAAGTGTAGTCCATTCATCAATCATTTTACCTTTATCACCAAGCTTTTCTAATGAAGTTGATGTAAGTTTAGGTGTTTTCTTAATGAACTCTCTACCTAATCTTTCCATTTTCCAATCATCAGGTTCCCATCCAATTGAATATAGATACTCTTTAACTTGTGCAAGATTACCCATGTTAGCTTTCTTAGTTTCTTTTCTTTGAAACTCTCTACCGGCTGCCCATTTAAATGTATGATTAGGTTTAACTTCTTGATTAAGAAATTCACTTAGCATACGTGCAGTAGCTGCAGTATATTCGCCTTTCTTAGTAAACTTAGGTGTCTTAGGTTTCTTATCAATTAGTCTAGTAACTGGTGGTAATTCAGGTTCAATTACTTTTTCGATAGCATTCATGTTACTTTCAATATTATCTAATAATAAATTAGCTTTATCTTTATTAAAAGCCCAGCCATAGTATTGACAGTATGCATCAAACTTAGCAGCAGCCATTTCATTTCGTAAACCTTTACGTATTAATGGTTGCTTCATTGCTATTCTATTTAATTCTGATGTAAGATGACTATATATTACAGAGTTTAATTTAACATCTCTTACACAATACTCCATCATTCTATCAGAAAAATGTGACCAGTCATCATAGTTACCTTTATGGTATCTAAGATATTCACCCCATCCAGCTAACCCATGTTTATGTGGTCGTCTGTAATTTAATACTTGAGATGCTATCCATGTATCGAAGAACCTATCTCCATTATATAAATCAATATTATATAATCTTTTAATTACTAATGCATCAAAACCAATACCATTATGTGCTATTAATAATTTTGCATTTTCTAATAATGATAAACCCATTTTAATAGGTCCATCATATTTATCTGATTCGTCAGTATATTTCATGATACGATTGGTGTCCAGGTTTTGTATTACTAGACACCATATTTTAGTCGCATCAAGACCGTCCGTTTCTATATCAAACGTTAGCCTCATCGTTAGCCTTTCTGCCGGCATCAAGCTCAGCTTTAAGTTTATTATTGTCAGCTACTAAATTATCAAATATATTTAATAGTTTTACTTTATCTTCATCTCCTACAATCATAGCTCTAATTTGATGAAGTGTAATTGGTTCTGCTTCTGGTGAAACATTAGTTTCTTGTAAATCGTCTTTACTCATATATACTCCTTATTCATATTGTGAGTTTGCTACTTGACCTTTGAATTCATTTTCAAGATCGCGTTTTTCTCTTAACATTTGAAGTCTTTCTTTTTCTGATTCAAATATATCTGATAGTATTCCGCAATCATATTTAGTTATTTCAGGTCCTTTCCAACCTTCTGGTTTAACCATATCTGGTAAACCAAACGGATTTTTCCTGGATTTATTTGCTCCAGGTTCTTTAGCCATATTAGATTTATGTACTTCTTTCCATACTTTATCAGCATCACAGTTAAATAATTCTAGTGTACCTATTGCGATAACAATAAGATCAATTAAACCATCAACTACTTCTGTGTGATCTTTATTTAGGAAAGCTGCTTGAGTTTCTTCAAACTCTTCTTCTAAAAAGTCTAATCTAAATGCTAAGAAATCATTTAATAATTTATAATTTCTTGCTTCGAATTGGCGTCTAACCCATTCTTTAGCACCGAATTTATCATGCATTATTCTAATGTCATCATACCATTCTGAATAATTTTCATTACGTTTTAAGTTCATACTTTATATTTCCTCTAGGTTCATAATTATATATGTCCATATGTTTTGGTTGAAACTCATTATAGTTTAAACCTACTTGTGGCTGTATGCTATACTTAGCATCTACCCATAGATAACCATTTTCTATTTGCTCCTGGGCTTTTGTAAAATGTTCAAGATAAATATGAGCATCTGCTACAAATAATTTAAGTGTTCCAGGTTTTAAGTTAACTAATGCAGATATATGTGCTAACATAGTTGCACCAAATACCATGTCACTAGGTACACCAACCATCCAATCACCTGATCTCGAATACATTATCATAGATAAAGTATCTGAAGTATCATTATCGTTAGGTCCGTTTCTAGCATGATCAAATGATGCTACAGTTTGATCTACATAAAATTGATATAAGAAATGACATGGTGGTAGTGTAAGATCTTTATCTGCGGGATTCCATGCAGTAATTATATGTCTTCTATCATATCTATGGTGTTTAAGATTATATAATAATTCTTCTATTTGATTAACACCATTAAAATCAAGCCAACTATTACCATAACTAAGACGTAACTCGCCAGTATCAGGATCTCCGAACTCATTCCAGTAATTACACCCCCATTTCTGAAAGTCTTTAATATTTTTAGGCCCTCTAATCATAGCGGCATATTCACCAAATACACCATCATAGTATATTTTACGTGATGTTATTAGCGGAAAATAATCATTTCGCATATCAAACATAAGATCTTGGAATGGTATAGAGCGAACTACACCATTCCTTCCTTCTCTTTGATGACCGTATCTTAGTATATCTTCAGCTATATTTAAATACTTTTGATTATATACTTGCATTACATTATCACCTCAACATGTGAATCAAACCATTCTTTGTTAACGCCTTTCATAGCCATACGTTGTTGTAGTTTACGTTTAGCTTTGAGGCTAGCGATTCTACTATGAAATCTTGTAGAATCAAATCTACTATTTTGAGATCTGCAAAAAGCTGCAAGTAAATCAATAGTAGCTTCACAAAGTAATTCTTCGTTAGTTTCATCTGCACACATTTCTGCGAGTGCTTCAAAGTTTTGTCTAGTCATACTCATAGTCATATACCTTTCTTATCTGCGAATATATCTGTTAGGTTACCTTCAACATAAAGTCTGGTACCTGATCTCATGTATACACATAAAGAATCATTATTCCATTCTTCAATTGATTCAATTTCTTCTACTTTGATTGCAATCTTCTTTTCAGAATATTGTTGTTTGCATACTAATACATTGTATTTAATAGCATCACCAAATTTATTGTGATCAAATAGATTTTTATGTTGCACTTTATAAGCCTTTCTCAAAATTAATTTTGTCTATAATGCTTGCTTCTTTTATATCATAATCGTTTTCTTCCATCTTTTTATTTTGTAAGTATGCAGAAAACATTGCACAGTATACTGACATATCTGTGAGTGAATCTTCGAGAGATTCAAAGTTAGTTGTTCCATCTGATTGTGCTAAGTTCATAATTCTTAAGTACTTAGTATGAATCATGTGTAAGTAAGATATATTACCGAATGGGAAATAATCTTCTTCAGTATATCTATCACCTTGATAGTCTACCTGCTTCTTTTCTTTAAGTTCAGCGGCTTCTTTTAGTACAGTTGATGCGGTTACTTTAGCCATACTAGTTCCTTTCTTTATTTATATTATTAGAAAAAGTGGCGTGAGCCACTTGTTTAGATTTCTTACGATTATATTTAGTTTTATCCGGAATAATTTTATGCGCATATTGACGTCTTCTACCTTCATTCATAGCTCTAGCCATTGGATTTATTATTCTGATATGTGTTTTCATTGCGAATACTCCGGATGTGGGTTGTTAAAATAAATGTCTCCTAAAAGATATTGGAGAAAATTATGGGTTATGAAAATAATGGAAAGCATCCTAATTCACTTGCACAGCTAAGACCAGTTATGGATTCTAATAGAGCTCGAGAAATGCAAGCTAAAGGTGCTGAGACTAAACGTCAAAATAAATTGTTAAGAGAAGCTATGAGATTATCAGCTTCTGAGTTTAAAAAGATTCGTGATGAAGTTGTTAGTGATATGCCTTCAGCTGTAGATATATTAAAAGTACAGTTAGCTAAAGCTATACAGCTAGAAGATCATGAAACTATTGAAAGACTAGCGTTAGCATTAGCAGAGTTTGAGCAACCTAAGTTGCAAAGAATCGATCAGACTAATTTATCGTTAGATGCTTCAGAGTTATCTGAAGAAGAATTGCAAAAGAAAATTGCAGAACTTTCGGCCGAAAGTGACTAGTCGTCGGATGTGGGTTTCGAAAAAACAATAAGCCTAGAGGTATCACTTCATTGTGTACGCTCTAGGCTTATTTTTGCAATCTCACCAGGCCGAGTGAGCTCAAGGAACCTGTCAAGAGAAGTTGCGTGGTTATTTAATGTCGTCGCTACCGACTAGGAGGCCTTAACTCTTATTGCAAAACTTTGGGGTAACTATTGAGACTTGAACTCAAACTAACAGAATCACAAACTGTCGTGCAACCTTTACACTATAGTTACCGTGAAGATTTAATAACGCCTATATAATCATAAGCATCTTTTTTATTTTTAAATGAGCCTAATGGAACCCAATGAGTGCCATTAATCTTTTGTTTATTTTTAAGTTCTTCATGAGTGACGAAGCCTAAATCAAGTGCAGTTGCTTTGGCAAACAACCTTACTTTATTATCGACTGGTGATCGCTCAGAGACATCGAAATGAAATAGTTTCATAGCGATGGGAAATGCATTTCAATAATGGTAATCATAAAAGCCGTAAGACCGATTATAATAATCCATTCGAAGAAAGAATATTTTCTGAAAGGGTTCATGTTAATCTACCTCCTAGTTGTACTAGCCTAGTCATTTCTTCTTTGACTTCGCTAGGTTCTCGTTCAGTATCAAATTTAAGTAAGAATATACGATGTTCGATAAGATCAAGAAGCAAATCGCGTTCTTTCTCATCGAGTAATATTTTATATTCGACTACCATAGTTAGAAATTACAGAATGTTGAAGTCATAACATTTCGTATTTCGCAATTTTCGATGTCTTCGAGATCTTTATATTCATCGGAAGTGCGACAGCCTGTAATAATAATATTAATATCTTCATCGGTAAAATTATTAGTGGCTGCTAGTTGAGTTATATTTTCACGAAACTCTAAAACAGTTTCTTCAATAAAATCATTTACGATAGATTCAAGTTCATCAGATCTAGCTTGTAGAACTGATTGAGAAGTATTGATAATATCTTTATATACTTGAAATAGTGGCATAATAAACCTTTTAGTTATTTATAGTAAAAGAAGTAGAGAGCTGCACGAAGAGCTAATAGTAAACCGACAGTTATGCCGATTATTTCGAATATAGTTTTTTCTTCATGCATATTTAGCCTGCTTTGCTTCGTATTCTAAACGCCATATTTTATTTTTAAGCTTTTCGATTTTACGTTGTACTCCAGGAGTTTGGCCGGTTTCGATTTCATGTTTTAGTTTATCGATACCTTGCCTATCGTGATGTACATATACATCGAACTCTTCGGCGAACTTGTGGTTTAGATTAGAATCAGCATTGCCATGTAATAGCTTTTGATGTTGAGGAATACCGTAAGCACCTTTGAAGTATCGAACTAGAGGAGCTTTGAATTTGGTATGCCATCTGCGTGGGCCACGCGCCATAAGGCGCACTGTGTAGAGCATATCGTATTCTGTAACCATATTATATGTTCTAGCATGTTTTCTTACGTTAGCATTTTGTTTAGCGATAGTATTTTTAAGTGCGATGAGACTCTCATCGTCTTTAGATGCTACGGTAAATTTATATGACTTAGAACGCCAAAAGTTTTTACCGTTACGAGGTTGTCTATAAATCATAATGAATCTTTCGGATGAAGGTTAACTTTAAAATGAAGCCGGCTAGCACTGCTGTGAACACTCAAGCATTAGCAGTGCTAGACGACTAAAAGATATAAAAGGCTTTGCGACCTTACGACTAAGCGTCATTCTGGTTTTATTATATCTTTGAAAAAGAGGCGCGAGCCTCTTAATCTTTAGTTTGGAATATAGCTTCTTTCTTTGCTTTGAGACCAGTAATATCCAGAGATGTAGTTGATTCTACACTTGTAATAGTACCGGCAATCAGCATTAAAGTAACGATTCCTTGAAATAAACCTGTTAGTATCATAGCAAGTCTCCTAGAACGGCATTTGATTTTGTTCTGTAGATTCAGCAGGTGTTTCAATAGGCGTGAAGTCTGCTTGAGCTGTATACTCTTTGAGATCAGTTACTTGAACTGCTGTTAGAGATGTAGCAGTGCCTTTACGACCAGCTGTTTCATACGGATATTGATATACAATAACATTGCCAACAGAACCGTTTCCGATTGTTGATACATCAGCAAAAGGTTGTGCAGCTTTATCAACTACTCTTACTGGACCGTTAGATGTGCCATCAGCTTTAAGAGCTTTACGCTTAAGCGAGACTGTGAACTTAGAAGAATCTGATTTGTCTTGCTTGACATTAAGATAATTATTAGACCACTCGTCTGCAACAGCTTTATCTGTAGTAGCTATTTGTAGCTCCCACTGCTCTGTGCCAAATGGATTTACAGGCTTTGCTAATTTAGCCCAATTGATTTCGACATTATCAATACGATAATTACGTGCTTCTGAAATAATCTGCATGAATAGTACCTTTCTATGCTAGAGGTTAAAATTAAAAGCAGTTTTATTATTCGACGACATGCTTAGGTCACGTTATATTATCTGTGTGTTATATGTATAACTGTATACTCATATGGTATATTGATAGATAATATTATAGAAAAATTTGCGTGAGCAAATTTGAAAAGAGATTCTGATGTAGGATTTAAATTAAAAATGAGCACGCTAAGCGCACTCATAATTTAATGAAAGATAATGTGATTTAACATCATTATATATTGGTTCAATATATTCTTTAAATGAAAATGGTTCCATTTGTGGAATATATTGATTATATATTGTATTAAATACATAATCTAGAGATTTAATTTTATTATCTTGAATAGCATGAAAGCATACTATTGAAAATATAAAAG
>MDSY01097597.1_pt1 | contig 10910 bp, 14 predicted proteins | sample 811131 | NCBI WGS metagenome assembly MDSY01 (sample SAMN05326643, study PRJNA326480) | marine metagenome | isolation source: seawater | place: Atlantic Ocean: South West | collected 2010
AAAAAAATATTAAGTAAGATAGTTAAAATAAATTTTTTCATATTAGCCTCTTAACATTTCTGTTGGGTTAAAATTTAATTGAATTTCTTTCCATTTATCATAACCAGTTGGTGGTACTTTCAATGGTTGGCATAATCTAACTGCTCTCAGCGCACTCTCAGCTAAAACCTTATAAAATTTTTGGCCTGGTCTATTCATTCGTTGATGATCTAAAATTTCAGACTTAGTTATTGTCCCATCTTTTTTTAAATTAAGCTTTATTCTTACAAGTAAATTTTCATCGTATGGTAAACCTAACGGAACACTCCAGCAACCAAAAATTTGAGCTCTCAATGCGTCTTCCTGTGAAAGCGTTAAACCAGATGCGAATGAATTTTTTTTACTACTTTGAGTAATTTTATCTTTGTTTTTTTTTTTATTAGCCGCTTGTTCTTTGGCTTTATCAATTAAAGCTGCTATTTGGTTTGTGTCTACAATTTCTTTTTTTTCGAATTCTGAAGACTGTCTAATTTCAGGTTTAACTTCCTCAGGATTTTGTTTTTTTTTAACTATTTTTTTTTCTTCTTTTTTTTCATTAGGTAAAGGAATTCTGTCTGGTTTTTCTTTAGCTTTAGCTGACGGTGGAGCTTGTTCAGAAACTAGTCTCTCTTCTTTTTTTTTTGTCTCTTCAATTATCTTTCGCGCCTTTGGAGCGAAAGGAATGTTTGTTTTGTCTGAAATTTGAATTAATTCTACTGAAACTATCGGAGGTAAATCTATAGGTTCTCTAAGCATAAATGGTAAACTTAAAATCGTTAATAAAATCATTACTGAATGAAAGGTTAAAGAGTAAATTAAACTTTTTATCATAATTCATCCTAATTTTTGTAGGGCTCGGAAATAAGGGCAACTTTTGAAAAACCAGCTCCTGATAGTGTTCCCATTACTTCTAAAACTCTACCATAATTAATGTTTTTGTCCCCTCTAACATAAATTCTTGTGTCGGTTCTGTTTTTAGCAATAGCTAATAGCTTTGGTATCATCTTTTTATAAGTAACTTGATGTTCTTGAATATAAATTTCACCTTTAGAATTAATACTTAGTGTTAATGGTTCCTGATCGTCTGGTAAAGAGTCTGCTGCTGACTCTGGTAAGTCCACTTGAACTCCTACGGTAAGTAAGGGTGCAGTTACCATAAAAATAATTAATAGTACCAACATAACATCAACAAAAGGTGTTACGTTTATCTCACTCATCGGTTCTTTTTTTGAACGATTAAAATTAAATGCCATTATTTAAATTATAGATAAAAACCTTTTAGAAAAGTTTTCTATTCTTGAGAAGTACTTTTGTGAATCACTATTAAATTTGTTATAAGCCACTACAGCTGGTATCGCGGCTAACAATCCTAATGCAGTTGCAAATAATGCTTCTGCTATTCCAGGCGCAACAATAGCTAAACTTGTATTTCTTGAAATTGCTATTGATTGAAATGAATTCATTATTCCCCAAACCGTTCCGAATAAACCAATGAATGGAGCAGTTGATCCTACCGTTGCTAAGAAAGTAAAATTTTTTTCTACTTTTTTCATCTCATTATCTGTAGCTATTTCTAGTATTCTTCCTACTCTAGCAGATTGAACAGTTGATGACTGTCTTTTCGTTTTTGTTAATTCTGCCATTGCAGATTTGAAAATTAATATTGCTGGATCATTTGAATTGACTGGAAGACTACCATTGAAGCTTTCTGCAGATTTTGCTTTCCAAAATTTTTTTTCAAAATCTTCAACAGACTTGTTAATTTGTCTAAATAATTTAAATTTATCAAATATTAATGCCCATGAGAAAATTGATGCAGCAATTAGTAAAATAATTACAAATTTTACAACAAAGTCAGCTCTTAAAAACAGCTTCCATAAAGAAAAGTCTGTAGCTCCACCTAAACCTATAACTTGAGCTGCTATATCTTGTTCCATTAAAGTTGATTACTTTTAGATTGTGTCATGAATTTGGCGCTATTTGCAAAATAAGTATTAATTATTGTCATTTAATCTGGTCTCACAATAAAATCTAGCTATTAAAATAGCATCAGATTTATTGACGTCTTTTTTTTTTGCCAACTGGCTTGATAAAGTTGGATACATTTCTATTGCTTTTGTTCTGCTAGAATCTTTAGATGAGTTAATAAGTTCAAAATGTTTTTTCCATTTTGATGGTCTGACAAAAAAAATAGGAAGCTCTAATGCTGCACAAACTCCCTTAATTGCACCAAAGGTTTGTCCAAAATTAAACATACTAGTAACACCTTGGCCTGGCATTGCATTTACCTGTTCAACTATAACCGTTACTTCTTCATCAGATTTTATATTTTCTTTTATTAAAGAAACGAGCTGAGCACTATTTAGTTGTCTTTTGTTTTTTTTACCCTCTGACATTACAGGCATATCAAAAATACTTAGAACTTTATTGTTTTCTAAGATCGCTATTCCACCACTTAGGCCAGGGTCAATTCCTATAATTTTCATATTTGTATTTTCTCTAAATTTGCATTAGTAAAAATATTCTGCACATCGTCTAATTCTTCTAGCGCACTTAATATTTCAAAAATTTTATCGCTGTTTTCTTTATTTAAATTTATATAATTAATTGCTCTCCATTCTATGGCACAATATGAAAAAATATCTATTTTTTTTTCTAGTTCCGTTTTAATTTTATAAAAATCTTCTTTATCAGTTATTATTTCAAAATTATCTTTTATGATTGTGCAATCTTTTGCTCCTGCATTTATTGCAGTTTCAAAAACCTCTTCTTCACTTATTTTACTTTTTTCAAATTGAATTATTCCACAATTTTTAAACATGTGGGTTGTAGAGCCGGACTCGCCTAGTCTGCCTCCATTTTTTTGAAGTACAGTTCGTATGCTAGACGCTGATCTATTTCTATTGTCTGTCAAAGTTTCAATTACAAAAGCTACATTAGATTTACCGAATCCCTCATATCTCAAATTTTCATAACTTTTATCTCCATTTATTTCTGATTTACTAATAGCTCTAGCAATATTATCTTTAGGCATGTTTGATTGTTTTGCAGCTTGAATAGCGGTTCTTAATCTTGGATTCATATCTGGATCTTTATCTCCTAATTTTGCTGCAACAGTAATTTCTCGTGAAAGTTTAGAAAATATCTTTGACCTCTCTTTATCTGCTCTGCCTTTTTTATGTTTAATTCCAGCCCAATGTGAATGTCCTGCCATAATTATTTAGTTAAGCTGCCTCCATCAATTAGTCTAGTAACTTTTTTTGCCAATCCAGTTTCTAAATCTGTTTCAACAATTATCCCTGACAATGTTCCTTCTCCTTCAGCTGGAAAGTGTTTAATTGCATCTTTATCTTTAAGAAATCTTTTAATTGAATTTTCTTTATTCATACCAATAACGGAGTTATAATCACCACACATACCTATATCAGTTTGATATGCCGTTCCTTTTTCTAAAATTCGTGTATCTGCAGTTGGAACATGGGTATGTGTTCCTACAACGCAAGTTGATAAGCCGTCAAAAAAATGTCCTATTGCCATTTTCTCACTTGTGATTTCACCATGAAAATCTACAACTAAAAAATCTACATCTTTTTTTAAAACTAATTTTTTACATATTTTTTTTGCAACTTGAAAAGCATCATCGGTCTTTCTCATAAATACGTTTCCCATTAAATTAATTACCCCTATTTTATATTTTTTATTTTTTGAAACATAAATTTCAAAACCCTTACCAGGTGAGCCTTCTGCAAGATTTGCTGGTCTTAAAAGTCTATTTTCTTTATCAATATATTCTGTGGTTTCTTTCTTATCCCAAATGTGATTCCCTGAGGTTATAACATCTACACCTTTTGAAAAAAACTCTTCAGCAATAATTTGAGTTATACCTCTACCATCATCAGCAGCGTTTTCTCCATTAACAATTACAAAATCAATTTTATTTTCTGAAATTATTTTAGGTAATTTATTTTTTAATGCATCTCTACCGGATGTTCCCATAACATCACCTAAAATTAATAAATTCATTAATAAATACCTTTTTCTGTAAGAATATAATTTAATTTAACATCTTTATCATTTATTGGTAGCTTATGATGTTTTTGAAATGAAAAAGCAACACCAACTGTAAGTATACTTTTGAATTTTTTCAAATATTTATTTAAATATCTATCATAGAATCCTTTACCGTATCCTAATCTAAACTTATTTTTATCAAATGCTAACAATGGAACCAACATGATATTTGGAATATTTTGCTTTGATCTAATAGGTTCTAACATTCCATATCTATTAACTAATAAAACTTCATTTTTTTTCCATGGAAAAAATTTCATTGTACTATTTTCTTCAACAACGGGGAGTAGTAAAGTTTGATTAGAAATATAATTAAACTCTAATAACCTAAGTGGATTTATTTCAAAAGAAGCAGGGTGATATAATGCTAATTTAAGTTTTTGTTTATTTAATTTTAATTTTATTAAATTTAAAAGGGGAGAAAAAAAATCTTTACTTACATCATAATATTTTTTTTTTCTTAAGAGGAGGTATTTTTTTCTTACTAAATTTTTTTGGTGCATCTACTGTGTTTTTGACAGTAACTCTGTATTGGAAATTATTTTCTCTAGTGATTGCGTTGTTTTATCTAGCATTGACTCGTATAAAGAATTGCTCTCTTCTATGTTTTTTTGGAATATATCTACTTCTTTATTTAATTTTGTAATCTCAATATCTTTATCTTCTTTATATTTAATGGCTAAGGATTTTATTTCCTTAAATCTATTTGAAATTATATCTAATTTAGCTTTCTGAGCGGTTATTTTTCTTTTTAAGTCAAAATATTCATCAATCAATTGAATGGTTGTAATTAATAAAAGTTTATTTTCACCAATATTTCCTAATTTTTCTTTAAGCTCAGAATATTTATTGTCTAAAAATTTTGTTAATTTTTTTAAAGATTCTTCCTGACCATCATCACATGAAAGTAGGTAATCTTTGTTATTAAATTTAATGTTTACATTTGCCATTTATCTATCTCGCTAACTAAATTCTCTGTTTCTTGACTTAATTCTTCAATTTCCTCATTAAATTTGTCCTCAATTTCAGATTTTTTACTGACCTTTATTTGTAAATTTTTAATTTTTTCTTTTAAGTATTTGTGCTCTCTCATTAATTCTTGATTTTTTTTTTCTATCTCATTTTTTTGCCTGCTTAATTCATTTTTTTCTGATCTAACTTTTTCAATTTCATAGTCTGGCTGTGAATAACTTGGTGATAGTGAATTTAATTTGTCTATAAGTAGATTTAAATTTTTTTCTTTCTTTTCAATATTGCTCATAAAATTTTATATCATATTATTGATATCATTAGTTTAAGTCTATATAGGTAATTAAAAGTGAGTATAAAATTTAATCAATTATCCAACGCAATTCGGTTTTTATCAATTGACGCTGTGCAAAAAGCAAACTCTGGACATCCTGGGATGCCTATGGGTATGGCGGATGTCGCGACCACTTTATTTAAATACCACCTGAGGTTTAATCCAAAAAATCCGAATTGGATTAATAGAGATAGATTTATTTTGTCAGCAGGACACGGTTCCATGCTTCTCTATTCATTGCTTTATTTAACTGGCTACGAAAGCATTTCTATTGAGGATATAAAAAAATTTAGGCAATTAGACTCGATTTGTGCAGGTCACCCTGAGTATAAAAAAGGAACTGGAATTGAGACTACAACTGGACCATTAGGTCAAGGTTTAGGTAACGCAGTTGGAATAGCAATAGCCGAAGAGATTTTAAAAAAAAAATTTGGAACTAATATAATTAATAATAAAACTTATGTAATAGCTAGCGATGGAGACCTCATGGAAGGTATTAGTCATGAGGCTATGAGTTTAGCCGGACATCTTAAATTAAAGAATCTGATAGTCTTTTTTGATAATAATAAAATTTCAATTGATGGAGCAACATCTTTAAGTGTTTCAGATAACTATAAAAAGAGATTTGAGTCATACGGTTGGAATTTTTTAGAAGTGAATGGTCATAATGAAAAACAAATTTCTAAAGCGATATCTAAAGCATCTAAATCTAACAAGCCAACACTGATATCCTGTAAAACTATTATAGGTTTCGGCTCACCAAATAAATCTGGGAAAGCTTCATCACACGGCTCTCCATTAGGAGATGATGAGATCTCTTTGGTTAGAAAAAAACTAAAATGGAGCAATAAACCTTTTGAGACTCCTCAAGAAATATTAGATGAGTGGAAAAAAATTGGAAAAAAAGGTGAGCAGGTAGAAAAAAAATGGCTAGATTTAATTAATAAAAAAAATCCTAAAATAAAATCTGAGCTTGATAAAAATTATATCAACTTTGATCTTAGAGAGCTCGAGCAACTTATTAAAAAAGAAAAGACAAAATATTTTGAGTCAAAACCAAGTATAGCCACAAGACAATGTTCTATGGCGGCTATTGAGAGCATCTCAGCTTTACTTCCTCAACTTATAGGTGGTTCGGCAGATCTAAGTGGTTCTAATAATACTAAAACAAATAATTCGAAAATAATAAATTCAAAAAACTTTAATGGAAATTATATTCATTACGGTGTAAGAGAACATGGAATGGCAGCTGCCATGAATGGTTTAGCTCTTTATGGAGGGCTAATTCCTTATGGTGGAACATTTTTAATTTTTTCAGACTACTGCAAACCCTCTATAAGACTTTCTGCTTTAATGGGTTTAAGGGTAATTTACATTTTTTCACATGACTCCATTGGTCTTGGAGAGGACGGCCCTACTCACCAACCCATTGAACAACTTGCTGGACTAAGAGCTATACCAAACTTAAATGTTTTTAGACCCGCAGACATTAATGAAACTTTAGAGTGTTGGGAAATAGCTTTAAAAAGTTATAACACTCCAAGTGTAATAGCATTATCAAGACAAAAAGTTCCTTATATTAATCCTAAAAATACTAATAAAAATATATGTGAAAATGGTGCTTATACAGTCAATATAACTTCGCATGAAAGCAATGTAACTTTGATTGCATCAGGTACAGAGGTTGAACTAGCTTTAAAAGTTCAAGAAAGACTTAAAGAAAACAATATTCACTCAAAAGTGATTTCAATGCCTTGTATGGAGCTGTTTGATAAGCAATCTGAAGATTATAAAAAAGATCTTATTGAAGAGGACTCTCTTGTTGTTACTTTGGAAGCAGGGAGCATCACTCATTGGCAAAAGTATGTCAAAAATAAAGGTTATAATTTAGGAATAGATCAGTTTGGTGAAAGTGCGCCGTATAAAGAAGTTTACGATCATTTTAATTTGACTGAAGAAAAGATTACAAGTCTCATCCAAAAAAAATTAAGAGAATAATTGGGATTAATGGATAAAATAAATTTTTTTCCTGATAACTTAAATATTAAAAATAAAGAAGTTATTCTCAGATTAGATTTAAATGTTCCTTTAAGAGACAAGATTATACAAGATGACACGAGAATAGCTATGTGTTTACCTTTCATAAAAAGCCTGGTGAAAAAAAAAGCTAAAATAATAATCATAAGTCATTTAGGTAGACCAAAAGGGGTTAAAGTGCCTGAGTTATCCTTAATTCCAATTTATAAATATTTAAAAAAATCTCTTCAATCAAACGTATATTTTTTTATGGGGAATTTAGATAAAGAAATTCAACAAAAATTTTCTCACCTAAAAGAGGGCGAAGTAATATTAATTGAGAATATTAGATATTATAAAGAAGAGGAAAATAATGAAGAAAGTTTTTCAAAGCAATTGGGTTCTCTAGGTGATATTTATATAAATAATGCTTTTTCATGCTCACATAGAAAGCAAGCTTCAATGCATGGTATTACTAAATTTGTTAAAAAATCTTTTGCTGGGCCTTTATTGAAAAAAGAAATTGATGCCATTAACCTTGTAATTCAAAATAAAAAAGAACCTGTTACTTGTATTATTGGAGGATCAAAAATTTCAACAAAGATTAATGTTATTACAAGTTTAATTGAAAAAGTTAATAATTTAATAATTGTTGGAGCTATGGCTAATAATTTTTTTGTTTATAAAAATCTAAAAGTTGGAAAATCATTAATTGAAGATAATACAAAGGAAATAATTAAAAAAATTTATGATAAAGCAAAAGAAAATAAATGTGAAATTTTAATCCCAGAAGATTGTATGGTGGGTTCAAGTTTTACAAGTAGTGGAATAAACAAAAATTTAAATAATATAGAGGATAATGATATTATTTTAGATATTGGACCCAAAACAATAAAAAGTATTAAACATAAAATCGACCAATCAAATACAGTTTTATGGAATGGGCCAGCAGGATATTTTGAAAATGAAAATTTTATGAATGGTACAGTTGCTATAGCTGAAATAATTTCTAAATATACTGTTGAAAAATCCTTAATTTCAATTTTAGGAGGTGGTGATACACTTGCGGCAATTAATAAAAGTAAAAACAAACTTTCTTTTACCCACTTATCAACAGCAGGTGGAGCATTTTTAGAGTTCCTTGAAGGAAAAGACTTGCCTGGTCTTAGTGTTTTAAAATAAATAGGCCTTATGACACTTAATGAAATAGCAAAAAAAATGTGTGCTAAAGGAAAAGGAATTTTAGCTGCGGATGAAAGTACAGGAACAATTGCAAAAAGATTTAAAAGCATAAATGTTGAAAATTTGGAAAAAAATAGGTTAATTTTTAGACAAACTTTATTTAACGCAGGTTCAATGAAAGATTGTATTGGGGGTGTAATCCTTTTTGATGAAACAATTAAACAAAAATCTACTTTAGGCCCAACCATTCCAGAATTAATTTCAAAACACGGCGCAATACCGGGAATCAAAGTTGATAAAGGCGCAAAGCTTCTAGCGGGATCAGGTGAAGAGACTATTACAGAGGGGTTAGATGGTTTAAGAGAAAGATTAAAAGAATACTACGATCTTGGCGCTCGATTTACAAAATGGAGAGCTGTTTACAATATTGGAGAAAAATATCCATCATCTCAATCAATAAAATCTAACGCACACGCATTAGCAAGATATGCTGCTTTAGTTCAAGAAGCTAAAATGGTTCCGATAGTTGAGCCAGAAGTTTTAATGGATGGATCACATAATATTGACAAATGTTATCAGGTTACAACTAACGTACTTAATGAATGTTATAATGAACTTGAAATTCATAAAGTTGATTTAAAAGGAACTATTCTAAAACCAAATATGGTTATACCTGGATCAGCTTGTAAAGATAAATCTAGTACAGAAGAAATAGCTAAAAAAACTTTAGACTGTCTAAAAAAGAATGTTCCAAGTGATGTGCCTGGTATTGCATTTTTATCAGGAGGCCAATCTGAAATAGAGTCTAGTAAAAATCTCAACGAAATAAATAAAATTAATGACACAAACTTCTTAATTACTTTTTCTTACGGAAGAGGATTGCAAGCAAGCGCTTTAAAAGAATTTGGCAAAAATCAAGAAAATATCGAAAATATTCAAAAAGCATTCAACCATAGAGCTAAAATGAATGGGCTTTCTTCAAAAGGCGAATGGTCTGAAAATTTTGAAAAAGAGGCAGCAGCCTAATCCATTGAAGAAATTAGTATATTTAATTTCTCCTAATAAAATATATAAAAATTTTTATAACGATCTAGATGCAGTTTTATCTTATGGTAATGTTAAATTTTTTCAATTAAGGTTAAAAAAAATTAAATTTAAAAATCTTAAAATAATTTCTAATAAAATTAAAAAAATTACACTAAAACATAAAGTTAAATTTTTAATTAATGATGATTATATGTTTGCAGCGAAGTCTAAAGCTGATGGGTGTCACATGGGTCAATTTGATGGATCTGTAAAAATTGCAAAAAGAAAACTTAAAGGTAAAATTATAGGAGTTACTTGTCATAACTCTAAAATTCTTGCTAAAAATGCAGTCAAAGATAAAGCAAGCTATTTAGCTTTTGGTTCTTTTTTTAAATCTAAACTTAAACCTAATGCAGAAAAAGCTGATCTTGACATTCTAAGATGGTCAAAAAAGAATATTAAAAAGCCAATTGTTGTAATTGGTGGAATTAATAATTTGAATTATAAAAAATTAATTAAAACCGGAGCTAAATATATTGCAATATCAAGTTTTATTTGGGATAACCCAAAATTAAAACCTAAAGTAGCTATAAGAAAATTTAAATGAAAATTACTGCAATTGAAATAAAGCCTGGAATGATAATTGAGCATAAAAATGATTATTGGAATGTTTTAAAAACTCAACATGTAAAACCTGGCAAAGGTGGGGCTTTTAATCAAGTTGAATTAAAAAGCGTAATTAAAGGAACAAAATTAAATGAGAGATTTAGATCGAGTGAAGCTGTCGAAAAAGCAGAGGTTGATGAAAAGAAATTTAATTTTTTATATATAGACGGAGAAAATTGTCACTTCATGGATGGTAAAACATTTGAACAGGTTGAAATACCAAAATTAATAACAGGTGAAAAATATAAACTTCTAAAAGAAAATTTAGAAGTAATTATTTCCTTCATGGAAGAAAAGCCGATCTCTATAGAGTTGCCAAATAACATTGAATGTATTGTTGAAACAACTGATGCTGCAATCAAAAATCAAACCGCCTCCTCATCATATAAACCAGCTTTACTTGATTGCGGTATAAAAATTAATGTTCCGCCATTTATAGAAAGTGGAGAAAAAATAATTATTGATACTCGTACGTTAGAATACGTGAAAAGAGTAAATTAATGAGATTGAACTCTCCTCAAATAAATTTAATAACCAGAGCATGTATGAAAGCTTCAAGATCTTTAATAAGAGATTTTGGTGAACTTGAAAATTTACAAGTTTCATCAAAAGGACCAGGAGATTTTGT
>MDSY01143908.1_pt1 | contig 10909 bp, 10 predicted proteins | sample 811131 | NCBI WGS metagenome assembly MDSY01 (sample SAMN05326643, study PRJNA326480) | marine metagenome | isolation source: seawater | place: Atlantic Ocean: South West | collected 2010
AAGCTTTTCCAAATGATCCTGTTCCTCCTGTGATCAAGATAGTTGCATTTTCTATGAGTTTCATTATTTATTACCTGTTTTAAGCTGAGCTCTTATGATATGTCTATTAATATAACTTGAATACGAATTAGTACATAAGCTTGAAGCCTTATCCTCATCTATAAATGGTTTTTTTGGACTAAATGGTGTTCGCTTGAGGGTATAGATAATTTGTAAAACTAATCTATTATTGGCTCTGGGAGGCAATCCTTTATGAAAGCCAAAAGTATCAGCAATGAAAGTATAACCAGCTAAGCCTTTCTGTTCAGTAACATTACCATTTCCATATTCACTTATTATATCAATATCACCATGCATCTTGTCTTTAGATGTTCTAAATTGTGACTCATGGGATCCATTAACATACATATGTGGTCCAGAGTCTGAATCAACCTCAGTAAGATAAACAAAGAATTTTAGTGAGTTTAGTGTATCTATATCCCTATGATAAGACTGAGTAAGAGCCAGATCAGTCGAAGGAAAAGACCACCAAGAACCAATATAATCAATTGTAGGAATAGCACCAAAATAATTATAAGCAATAGACAATAACTTTGGATCATTTGCTATATCAAGAACATGGGGCGAGCGAACTACATCTTCACATTTATAGAAACCTCTTTTTATTTTTTCAGGCTTTTCCTCAAAAAGGAAGTCTTTAGTATTATTAGATTCAGGATCATGCATTAACTTTGTATGTAAAAAATCTTTTATTTCATTAGCTACATCTTTACTAATAATAATAGGATTATCTATTAGCCCATTATCAGTAAGCTCTTTCATTTCATTACTTAGTGGTATGGGTTCAAAATTAGCATCATTTTTTTTGAAAAATAATTTGCTTTCAGCTTTGGAGAAAATAGATCTATATTTTTTGTTTGAAAGAAAACCTTGAAGATAATGATAAAGATACCTTCTATCTTGCAAAATCTTCAAAAAATGAAAAAGGATAGGTATTTTTTTTATTAGGCTTTTGATTGAGTTCATCGCTATTATGTTGAAGTTCCTACAGGCCTTATTAGTGCCATAAAAAATCTCTTTACTGAATGTACAAAAGGAATTTTAACTGTAAGTAACTCCCATAAATAGCCTGTTCTTGTAGCTTTATACCAGTTATTAGCAAACTCAATTGGGCCTATTAAGTCTGGATGATTGTCTAAATTAGATACTAAAAAAATAGTATCATTAATATCTTTATTTTTAGTAAAAACTAAATTTATCATAGGTCTAATTTCTTTGCTCTTATTAGGCGTTCCTCTATGCCATAAATTTGAAGTTCTTATGAGGCATGACCCAACTTTTTGATTAATCCTGACTCTTTTTTTATATAAACCTTGAGTTTTATAATTTATAAAAGAATATGGTTTCAAATGAGATTCTGGAACTATTGATATTGACCCATTATTTTCATTTGTATCAATTAAAGGAATATTTAAAATAAAAAACTCATCAAAATAGTTTGAATCGGCATGCATGTGTTGAAAATGTGAACCTGGTAGATTGATATTAGCGCCAATACTTATATTGTAATCGTAAATATTTACTGAGAAATATTTTGAAATGTCATCTAATAAAGAGGTTTCTTTAACATTTTTTATCAAATTCTTGGCTGCTGATTTTGGAAAGCAATTTAAATGACCAGAAATAGTTCCGCCAAATCTTTCTTTTTTAGATTCTTCTGCATAAGAAGCAGAAATATTTTCTAATAAATCTTTAATTATGACTGTATCTAGAATCACATCTGTTTGAAAAAAACCTTCATTCATATTTGCACCTTGGATATATTATATAAAAAAAAGTCAGTTTTTTATATTGATTTAATAAAATCATTACTTTCAGGTATAACTAATATTAATTTTGCTTCTAAATTATTAGGAAATTCTGATTTATTCAAAAAATTTATAATGGTATTCTTCAAGTCATTATGATCATTTGGATTAAAAAGATATGCATTTTCAACAATATCAGTAATATATTCCAAATCAGCAGCAACAATATCTAAGCCTAAATTAATTGCTTCAATAATTGGCATTCCAAATGATTCTGTAAAAGACGGCCATATCAATGCACTAGAAACTTTATACAAATCTCTTACCTTATTGTTTTCGATATTATAAAAAATATCTATTGCAAGTTTATGTTTATGCTTAGCCTCATTGATATTTAAGGCAAGTTTTGCATCTAATTTCTTATCTAGCAACAAACACATTTTAGGATATATGTTACTTTTTGATAACTCAATCCAAGCCTCTAAAAGTAATGTATGATTTTTATATGCATAGCCATATGACGGATATATAAAATCGTAATTTTTTAAAGACTTTCGACTATTAAAACTAACTTGATCCATAAACGGCCTTACTTCTACTTTTAATCCTTCTTTAAACACTTTTAGCTCCCTCTTCATTTGAGGTGTCTGCACAAAAATTTCATCAACATTTTTTATAAAGACTTTTAAATACGTACTTTCAAGAAGCAATCGAAGCTTGGTTTTAAGTGGGAAATTGTATTTGGTGTCATTTTTAATCAACAGGACGTTATGTAGATACAAAATTGAATGCGCTTTTAGATTTTTAAATGGAGGAAGGTTCCCAAAGAAAAGTATCTTAGATCCCTGTCTATAATTTTTATGTAAATTTATTTCTGCATAAATTCTAGAGAAAATAGAGTGTTTATTAAAAATAATATTTTTATGTTCTGGTAAAAATGAAATCAAATCATTAGAGGCATAAACTACCCCCATTAGATTTTCTTTGATAAGAGAATCTACTAATTGTTTAAGTAATATGGCTCCTCCTCCATGTCTTACATTTGGAGCAAAGATATCAATTTTATCCATAGATTTTATTTTGAGAAAAAAATTAAAAATTTAAGAAAAAACATACTAAAGAAATTTTTCTTTATCCTATATGAATCCATTGCTGTCTCTGCAGCTTTATTTAAGTTAAATGAATAATGATTTTTATCAAATTCATCCATAACTTTTGATGCATTCTGTGAAAATATTTTTAAGTTATCACTCTTAGAAATTAATTTCATTTTTTCTACTAGATCTTGTTTATCAAAGGGATCAAATAAATATCCTACTTTTTTATCTTTAACGAGGTTTGGTGCAGATCCACATCTATTAGAAACAAGAACTGGTTTGCCACATGCCAGAGATTCATTGATTACTAGGCCCCATTGTTCAGTCGTGCTAGGTAAAATAAAACATGAGCTTAATCCATAAAGAATTGGGATTTGATCATACTGAATATAGCCTGGAAAAAAAACTTTATCACTTATCTTTAGTCTAGAGGTCATGTTTTTGAGATCATTGCTTAATGGTCCATCTCCAGCTATTACTAAATTCCATGACTTATTATCTTTATAAAAATCTTTAAATGCAGAAATTAAAAATTTGAGATTCTTTTTTTTTATGAACCTACATGAAGTAAAGAAAAACTTTTGTGGTAAGTTTAATTTAATCAAGTAATTTTGACGTAACTCATCTGAAATGTATGAATTTTTTTTAAAGTAATCGTTATCTACTAGGTCACATCCAGGAAAAATTCTAGCTTCTTCAAATCCAAGATTAGAAAGATAATCTATTTGATTTTTTCCACCCACAAAGGCTGAATTAAATAGTCTTAATAAAGATTTCTTAATATATTCTTTTATTTTTGACCTTTTAAAATCATGAAACTGACTCTCTGATAGGATTATTATTGGTTTATTGTTAACCTTACTCCATAAAACTCCTAAAAGAGAAGTTACAGCATCCCAACCAGAAATTAAAACCACGTCAGGATTAATATCATTTAAAACTGAATATAGCCTTTGTTTAATTTCTTTTTTTGACTTTTGTGTAATTGGTTTATCCTCAAATAAAGTTACTTTTTTGGGTATTTTTTCTTTGGATGTATTCCAATAATTTGTATGGTCTACATTAGAAAATTCTATAAAAGTACAATCAGACAATATATTACTAGCCTCAAGTCTTGCATAATGATAAGGACCCATAGTGTCATTCAAGAAAGCTATTTTAATTTTTTTTATCATGTAATAAGTATAATTTTTTAGTAGCATATGCAATATCAAGAGGATTGGAAATTGACATCACATGCTTTCTTAACAAGAGAAGTAGATCATAATATTCTTCATTATTATTAATGATATTAGTAATCTTATTAGTCATAACATTAATATCATGATCATGATGGAAGAAAAAACTAAAGTCATCTTCTAAAATTTCTTTAATACCTCCATTTTTAACAGAAATAATCGTGAAAATTCCTTTAAGAATTGATTCTAATGGTGACAACCCTACAGCATCCCAATCAGAATTAAATATCATAAAATCTATTGCATCATAAAAATCATCTAAATTATCTTGCCATCCCAGCCAAATAATATCATCAGATATTCCAAGATCGACTGCTAGTTCAACCAAATTATTTTTTTCTTCTCCATCGCCAGCAATCAAGAACTTAGCAGATGGGTGTGCATCTTTAATTTTTCTTGCGAGATTTATAAAAACATCAAATCTTTTTCTCTTAATTAACCATCCAGCATTTCCAAAAATAACTGCATCTGCAGGCAAGCCTAATTTTTTTCTTGAAATTTCTTTTAGATCTTTATCTTGTAATACTTTTTCCTGAATAGGGTTGTGAATAACTTCGGATATTTTTTCAACTTTGTTAGATATTAAAATAGCTTCATCTCTTATAAATTCCGATGCAAAAGTAATGCTGTTAAATTTCTTACATGCAATAAAATATATTAATTTCCAAATAAGTTTATTCTTTACCCCTTCATGGTGAAAATGAATAGCAAGGAGTCTTTTTCCTTCACATTTTTTACCTAAAGCAAGCATGCCTATCAAACTATGCCCTGTCATCATTATTGATTCAGCATCTGTTTTAGCAATTTTTGATTTTATATCAAAAAAACTCCTCCAGCCTCCAATGCCTTTATACATTGAATCTTTGGCTTTAATATTTTCTTTATCTAACTTTGTTTTAAGAGAGCCAAAAGGCGTTAATGATAATACCTCAAAGTCACACCCAATGGTTTTCATGCTTCTCATTAACTCTAAAGAGGATTGCTCCATGCCGCCCAAGCTTGTACCTTGAAGGATATTTAATATCTTCATTTTTTATAATGAAAGATTCTTCTTGAAGTATTCAATTGTTTTGATTAACCCTTCTCTTAGAGGTACTTCCGGCTCCCAATCGAATTCTTTTTTTGCAAGTGAAATATCAGGTCTTCTTTGTTCTGGATCATCTTGAGGTAATGGCTTAAAAATGATTTTTGAGGAGCTATTAGTCACAGATAATACCTCATTGGCAAGTTCTAACATGGAAAATTCTACAGGGTTTCCAATATTTACAGGTCCATAGAAATTGTCTCTTGAGCTCATCATGGCAAGAAATGCGTTTATAAGATCATCTACATAACAAAATGATCTCGTTTGACTTCCTTCGCCATAGATAGTTATTGGATCATTTTTGAGTGCCTGAACAATAAAATTTGATACCACTCTTCCATCATTTGCCTGCATATTAGGTCCATATGTATTAAAAATTCTAACTACTTTAATTTTTGAACCATATTGTCTTTGATAGTCAAAACAGAAAGTCTCTGCACATCTTTTCCCTTCATCATAACAGGCGCGAGGACCAATAGGATTTACATTTCCCCAGTAAGATTCTTCTTGAGGGTGCATTGAAGGATTTCCATAAACTTCGCTTGTAGAAGCATGGAATATTTTTGCATTTTTTGATAAAGCAAAATCAAGAAGGTTTAGAACCCCAAGAACACTTGTTTTATTAGTTTTTACTGGATCTTTTTGATAATTGATTGGGGATGCTGGACATGCAAGGTTGTATATTTCGTCTATGTCTTCTTTGAGATCAATTTTTGATGTTATATCTTTGTTAATAAAACTAAAATTATTATTATTATTTAGAGATTTTATATTTTCTAAACTTCCAGTTTCAAGGTTATCTAAACATATTACATTATTACCCTCATCAAGCATTCTTTTGGACAGATGACTGCCAAGGAAACCTGACCCACCAGTTATTAAAATAGTTTTATTGTTATTTTTTGATGACATTAGATTTATTTTTATATTTTATAAAATCCTATTATAAACGCTAGCTAGACTTTTCTGATATTAAATCTATAAAATATTGAACTCTGGATTTAATATCATGACCATCCTTATTAACCCTTTCTTGTCCTGCTTTGGATATCTCTTTTATTGATTCAGGGTTTGAAATCAACCATTCGATTTTCTTAAGCATCTCTTCTTTAGTTTCAAAAAATACAGCTTCTTTGTCTTCTATAAAAAGCTTTTTCATGAAGTCAGTTCTTTCGCACAGAAGTAGATTTCCTGATCCAGGAATTTCAAAACATCTTCTTGTATATACATCTCTATTAAATTTTGACAAGAATGCTAGGCATATTTTAGACGCCTTTAGTGACTTGAAATAATTAATCTGATTTAAGCGTTCGATTTCACCAAATTTTTTTCTAATTCTTAATGGAGCCTTTTCATTCCAACCGGTCCCAAATAATTTGATTTCATAGCCGTTATCAAATATTGATTCAATATATTCTGATCTATAATCATTTTCATAATGACCAATAAAAACAATATCAGACGAAAACTTTTTCTTATCTTCCATATTAAGATGTAAATCAGAAAATATTTCTGGAATAAAATATGGAGGTAATAGGTATGTTTTAGCTTTTGTGTATTTTTTTGACTCAATCAAATTTACTGGTCTGTATACAAAATGAAAATCAGAATATTTAATATATCTTAAAAAGTTTCTCCATAAAAAGATTTGAGCTAAAGGCTTGTTTGATTTTATGTATGGGTCATCGTTACTATAAGTAATAATTTTTATTCCTTCTTTTTTAAGCAAAGCTACAGTTTTTCTAGAAATATGCGTTGCATTCCATAAAAAAATATATTCTGGTTTTTCTTTTAAAGATAAGGATATAAGCTTATCTTGAAAGACTTTGGTTGATTGGTGGGTTGGAATTAATTGTGAAATCTTATTAAGGCTTTCTTTTTCGATGATAAAAGGTATGACATATAAACCAAAAGATTGTAAGTGATTAGAAAATGCTTTTTCACAATGATCCCAAGACCAATTTCCAGCAACAATTATCTTTTTCATAAACTTTCTTAAGATTTACTAATTATTTTTTTAATTCCATTGTCGAATGATATTTTGGGAGACCAGGACAACTTGTCCCTTGCTTTTGAAATATCTGCTACGACATCATTAATTTCATTTTCTCTTTCAATATTTCTAGATATGAATTCCACCTCAGAATTTGATTGTTTTTTTATAATATTTATCACTTGCTCAACACTAATAGATGCTCCTGAACCGAGATTATATATTTCAATACCATTAAATGAATTCATCCCTGAAATTAGTCCGTCAACTAAATCATCGATGAATATATAATCACGTTTAGGTTTGAGTGTATTAACTTCAATTGGCATATTATTTTTAACTTGAAGCATAATCTCTGGTATGAGAAATCTTTTATCTTGACCGACCCCATAGACATTAAATGGTCTAAATATATTTATATCCATATTTCTATATATAGAATAAAAATTGCATAGATTTTCTGCCATATACTTAGAAAGTGCGTAGGGGTTATTTGGTTTGGGCATGGTATCTTCATCTACTGGCATTCTTACATCATTGCCATATACATATGCACTTATAAATATAAGTGGTAATTTTTTACTATCACAGAATTTCAATATATTTAGAGTGCCTAGCACATTAGTGTTGATAAAGGATGTAGGATTATTCCAAGAATCTGGAACAAAGGTTTTACCAGCTAGATGATAAACACAGTCTATTGTTATATTTTCATATTCTTTTATAAAGTCATAGTTAAATATATCACCATCTTTACTAGAGAAAGAAAAAACTTTATGGTCAAGTGCTTCGAGTGAATTTATGAGATGTTTGCCAATAAACCCGGAAGACCCAGTAACTAAAATATTCATTTTTAAAGGAAATTCTTCTTGAAGTCTTTGAAATCTTTGGATGCTTGAATATAGTCAGATGGCCTACCTATGTCTTGCCAATAATCTTTAAACTTTATAACACTAACTTCTTTATTGTTTTCTATCAGGGAATGCATCAAATGATCAAAACCAAATTCTTCATCATAAGGAATATAATCTAATGCTTTTTTGGACATCATATATATTCCCATACTGACCTCATAAGCTTTATGAGGTTTTTCTTCTAATTTAAGAAGTTTTTCATTCATAGTCTCAAGTACACCATAGTCTACTAGCTCTAATCTATCATAGGAGGATATAGTAAATATTCGATTTGTAGACACATGATTATTATAAAAGTCTTTAAAATCTAAATTTGTTAAAATGTCTCCATTCATAACAAGAAAGTTTTCAGGTAAATCATTTATAAGCTTTAATGGGCCCATGGTACTAAGAGGTTTTTTCTCAAGAGAGTAATCGATTTTAATTGACCACTTAGAACCATCTCCACAAAAATCTCTGATAATTTCAGACATATGATTAACTGCTAATGTTAAGTGATCAAAACCAGCTTTTTTGAGCTGCATAATAATTACTTCTAGAATAGGTATTTCATCTAAGGGTACTAGAGGTTTTGGGAGTGAAATAGTATAAGGCTTAAGTCTAGTACCCTTACCACCTGCAAGAATAATAGCCCTTTTACTCATTTTCTAATCTCATGTTAGTAATATTAATATAAAAAAAATAGCTAAGCTATATTTGGCTTTCCAATCGGATAATATTCTATTGCAGTTCCATAGATTTCTGCTGAATTAAGTACATTCCTTCCGTCAAAAATAATTGGATTTCTCATAAGTTTTATGATTTTATCAACATCAATATCCTTGAAGGACTCCCATTCTGTAACTATTACAAGCGCGTCTGCATCTTTCAGACAATCATCTTTTGTTTTTTTATATTTTATTGGTAACTCTTTAAAAATTCTTTTAGCCTCTTTGGTTGCTTGAGGATCATATGCGTTAACGTTTGCACCTTTTGAAATAAGATTTGTAATTAAATCAATACTCGGTGCCTCTCTCATATCATCGGTATCTGGTTTAAATGATAAACCCCATACTGCTATATTCTTGTCTTTTATTTTTCTTCCAAATCTTTTAGATATTTTTTTGTAAAGAATATTTTTTTGATTCCGATTTACATCTGTGGCTGCTTTGATTATTTTTAAATCTATTCCAGCTTGATCTTTTGATAACTTTTGCAGTGCAGCTACATCTTTAGGAAAACAAGACCCACCATATCCGCAGCCTGCATTAAGAAAACTATTTCCAATTCTGATATCAGACCCTATTCCTTTTTTTACTTCTTCAATATTTGCACCAATAGCCTCTGATAGATTGGCAATCTCATTAATAAAACTTATCCTGCATGCCAAAAGAGAGTTAGCAGCATATTTTGTTAACTCTGCACTAATTGGGTCCATTGATATGAATGATTTAGAATTTTTAAGAAAATCCTTATACAAGACTCTCATCACTTCTGTACTTTTGTTATCTGAGGAACCAATAACAACCCTGTCAGGAAATAAAAAGTCTTTTAATGCCGTTCCTTCTCTTAGAAACTCTGGATTAGAGAGAACACTATAGTCGATATCTAATTTTCTTTTATCTAAGACTAGTTTTATAACTTCAGAAACTTTTTTAGCACTTCCAACCGGCACTGTGCTCTTATTTACAATAATTTTATCAGTTATCATGTACTGAGCAATATTAGAAGCTGCACTTAATACGTAATTAATATCAGCTGAGCCATCTTCACTTTGAGGTGTGCCAACACAAATAAATTGCACATCTCCATGAATTACAGATTTCTTAATGTTACTTGTAAATATGAGCTTTTCATTTTTTATGCTTTTTAAGGCCAACTCCTCTAATCCTGGTTCGTATATTGGGATTATGCCCTTGCTGAGTTTTGCTATTCTTGATTTGTTTATATCGAGACACATCACCTCATGGCCAGCGTCTGCAAAGCAAACAGCTGCAACAAGTCCAACATACCCCGATCCAATTATAGTAATCTTCATATTTTATATATTGTAAATATCTGTTTTATATTTCTTTAGATTATCAGGATTTTTAAACCAATCTATTGTTTTTAAGAGGCCTTCCTCTAAGCCTTTTAATCCTTTGGTTTTAGGCTCCCAGTCAAGCAAGTTTTTAGCTTTCTTATTACAAGCACAAAGCCTTTCTACTTCGCTATTTTCTGGTCTAAGCCTTACTTCATCAGAAATAATTTCTATATCTTTATTCATTAGTTTTGCTATCAGTTGAACTGTTTCTCCAACTGATATTTCAAACCCACTCCCGATATTAATAACCTCTCCAATGGATTTATCAGACCTTAATGCTGCTAAGAAGCCAGCAGCAGTATCATGAACATAGTTAAAATCTCTTGTAGGGGATGTTGAACCAAGTTTAATTTGTGTTTGACCAGATGCAATTTGAGAAATGATAGTAGGTATAACTGCTCTAGCTGACTGCCTTGGACCATAGGTATTGAAGGGTCTTAATATAGAGACCGGGGTATTAAAAGATGAAAAATAAGATAAAGCCATTTGATCTGCCGCTATCTTGGAGGCTGAATAAGGAGACTGACCTTGCAAGGGATGCTCTTCTGTAATGGGCACAAACATAGCAGAACCATAAACTTCGCTTGTGGACGTCTGAATTACCTTCCTTACCTCCAATGTTTTTGCAGCCTCGACAATATTTATAGCACCTGTAACATTTGTTTCTACGTATGATTGAGGAGCAACATAAGAAAAAGGAATTGCTATCAATG
>MDSY01048557.1_pt1 | contig 10908 bp, 2 predicted proteins | sample 811131 | NCBI WGS metagenome assembly MDSY01 (sample SAMN05326643, study PRJNA326480) | marine metagenome | isolation source: seawater | place: Atlantic Ocean: South West | collected 2010
TGGTATTTCTAAAGCCAGAGGAGTCTCTGGTGGTCTTACTGGCGTGAGTTTCTATTTTGTTTTCTTACACGAAATGGGACACATGATGGGAGCTCCTCATACTTTTAATAATGCCCCTGGGTTTGGAGCTGATGGGAATATGGTGGAGACTGGATCTGGAGTTACAATTATGGGTTATGGTGAGAGAAAAGAAAGAAACTTATACTATCATTCTTTGTCGTTAAAAGAGATGAATTCAGTAATTCAAAGCAGAGGATGCGGAACAATTGTTTCTAATTTCATAAATCCTGCACCATTTTTTAAAACATCTCCAGAAAAACTATCTTATTCTATTCCAGCTGGAACACCATTTGCACTTGGTGAAAATTTTGAGATTAGTGATTCAAATAATAAGAACAAAGACATGCTCTTTAATTGGGATCAAATGGATTCATATAAAGTTACGGTAAACCCTCCCTTAAATACGAGTGTAATTGGCCCCACTTTTATCTCTCTTTATCCCGATGAAAAACAAATCAGATATTTTCCTGATATTGAAACCATTCTGTCTGGAAAAACGCAATCAGAGTGGGAAGTAGTTCCTCAGCTAACTAGAGATTTAAATTTCACATTTACCGTTAGAGATAATAATCCTAATGGAGGAAATATTTTACAAGAAGATTTTATAATAAAAACCAATTATTCCTCTGATGGAGTATTTGAAGTTTTAACTCAACATGTTAAAAATCTTAAAATTCGTCAAGAAGAAAAGATTGAGGTTAAATGGAATCATCTTGCAGCAACGGAGACTGCTAAAGTCAATATAGAACTTTCTTATGATGGGGGTTATACTTATCCCTATATGTTAGCAAATTCTATTTTAAACGATGGTAGTGAAGAGGTTATTATTCCACTATTAAGTAAAACAAAAAAGGCAAGAATTAGAGTAAAACCAACTGACAATATATTCTTTGGTATTAATGCTGTAGATTTTGAGATTTCAGATCCTGAATTCAAAATGAATGTTACTTTTCCTCAAGAAATATTATGTTTTGGAGAGTTAAGTAAAATATCTATTGACCCTAAAGGTGGAGCAGGAACTCCATATACAATCTCATGGGAAAAACTATCTGAAGAAAATACTTGGGTAAGCTACGAAGATCAAGATAATGACCCAAAAATTTTATCAAATCTGGTTGCAGGAAAATATAAATCAATAGTTTCCGATTTAGAAAACAATATTTTTGAATCAGATCCAATTACAGTGACTGGACCTAGTAAAGAGTTGAAAATTCAATTAAAATCTGATATCAATAAAGAAATTTCATGTGTTGGCTATAGTGATGGTTATTTTAATATATTAACAGATGGAGGTTCTGCTCCTTATACTATATTTTTAAACGATCAAGTAGTAAAAACTAATCTTAAAGAGAACGAAACTTTCAAAATAGGTAATTTAAAAGCAGGTGATTATTTTATCAGGATAATAGATGATAATGGTTGTAAATCCAATGTTATAAATGAAAAGATAACTGAACCTGAAAATGCACTCTATTTAAAAAACTTCAGTATAACAAATCCAACAGAGGGATTAGACGATGGTGCAATCGATATTGAAGTGGATGGCGGAACAAAAGATTATACCTACAGTTGGACCGGATTAAGCTTTAGCAGCTCAGATGAAGATATAACTAACTTGGGAATAGGAACATATTTACTTATAGTTACAGATGGAAAGGGATGCGAACTTAAAAAAGAATTTATTTTAGAACTGGATACTGATTTTAATTACAATATTTCTATTACACAGATTAATTGCTTTGGAGAGTCTAGTGGAAAAATTGAAGCAAAACCTTCAGGAGGATCAGGAGCTCCCTATAAAATTGAATGGTTTGATAATAATGATGTTCTATTATCAACAAGTTCACAATTGAACAATATAAAAGCTGGAATTTATAAATTAAAAGTAACGGATTCTGACAATAATGTTTATCCTGTAAAAAACATTGAGCTTACAGAACCTGCCTCATCATTAAATATTAATTTAGAAAATAAATCAGATGTAAAATGTAAAGGACTTTCTACAGGAGATTTTGAAATCTCAATTGCTGGAGGAATTGCACCATTTACTTATTACATAAATGATGAATTAATAAAATCTAACTCAGGAAATACTGAAAAAAATACTGACAACTTAATTCAAAATAATTTAAAAGCTGGTTTATATAATGTTTTAATTATTGATGCGAAAAATTGTTCAAAAAACTTCCAAGTATCGATTTCAGAACCTGAATTTAATATTATAGTTTCAAATGAGTTAATAAAGCATTTAACAAAATTTGATAGTAATGATGGTTCAATTAATTTAAGTGTTTCTGGTGGAACAATAGCTCAAGACAGTAATTATAACTTTAAATGGACAGGTCCAAATGACTTCACTTCAGCCAATCAAAACTTAATCAATCTAGCACCAGGAAAATACACCTTAATAATTGAAGATGATAACAGTTGTGCTTTAGTTAAAGAATACATCATAAAAACACCTACAGATTTTTCATTTTCATCTGTTGAAACTACTATACCTAAATGTTACAACGGAAAGGATGGAACGATTTCTATTGCTTTTGAAGGAGGTTACGGAGAGCCGTATATTATTAATTGGTTTCAAAAAAATTCAGAGGGCAACTTCGTAGCTATTAATGCTAATTTAGATTCTAGTACAACTTTAACGACTGTTTCAGGCACCTATAAAGTTGAAGTAATTGATAAAGAAAATATTAAATACCAATACAGCTCTGAAATCATAGTCGGTTCAGTTGGGGAATTTAAAATTGACCCAGCATTTAACATCATTCCAGAAACTTGTCCCGCAGATAAAGACGGATCATTTAATATCAAGATTGAAGGAGGAACAGGTCCCTATTCGTATTACTTGAATGATGAATTAATCGAGACCAACAGAGGCAATTCAGTTGATAATAAAGATGAGTTTAAAGTTGATGAATTAGTTAAAAAAGATTATGTTTTTTATGCAATTGATGCTAATGGATGTATGTCTAATCCAATAAATATTTTTATTGATGGAAACGACCCTATTCAAGTTGCTAATGACGTAATAGCCAAAAGAGATATTACTTGTTTTGGTTTTAGTGATGGAGAAATAAAACCAGCTATAACAGGTGGTGATGGAACTGGGAACTATACTTTTAGTTGGAATGGTCCTAGTGGATTTACTAGTTCTCAAAAAGATATTACTAATTTGGGAGAACCTGGATTGTATACATTAAATGTAACTTCAGGACCATGTACCCAAAATTTTGAATTTGAGTTAAAAGAACCAAAAGAACTTACGGCAGTAATTGAAGCATTAGAACATAATTTATGTTATGGAGACAGCAAAGGCTCAATGCAGATTAAAATTGAAGGAGGAACTTCCCCTTGGATAATTGATGGGAAATATTATGGAAGAAAAGACAAGGACATATACACATTACCTATTACAGACCAGTTTGCAGGCGAAAAAACTTACACAATAACTGATTATTATGGATGTAAGACCATAATATTAAAGCCAAAAGTATTACAGCCGCAAACTCCGATAGTAATTGATCAAAAGATTGATGGAAATTGCATCACTGAAAAAAGTACATTAAAATTAAAAATGACAGCAGGAGATGCGTTTATTAATAGTGCTTTTGAAGAATACTATAAAGTCAAATTTACTGGTGGAGATGCAGATCAATCTTTTAATATTATCAGAAATAAAGAATATATTATTGAGAATCTTACTGACGGAAATTATACTTTAGAAGTTACCCAAAGACATTTTGAAGAAAGTAACGATTCACAAAAAGCAGGATGCATAACAACACAAAATATTTTTATTTCTAATAAAGTAATTTGGGATAGTAAGGATGTAAAAGATATCTTATGTGTTATTGGAGACACACCTTCCGATGATGGACAAATAGTATACAGAAATATCAGAGGAGGTATTCCATTTAGAGGTGATGTAAAAAAATATAACTACGAACTTATTTATGGAGAAACTATTGTTGCTAATGGTTCTGTGAATCAAAATGCAAACCTAACTATTGGTAACCTCAAACAAGGGACCTATGTAATTAACTTTATAGGCGATGATGGTAATTGTATATCTACAGATTCCTTTATAATATCACAACCCGCTCCGATTGCTTTTAAAATAAATCAAATCTATGGTTCTTGTCTGAATCCTCAACTAGATGTTTCAAAAGGCGCAATAAATTTCAATGTTAAAAACGGAACTGCACCGTATGAAATATTCATACTTGACAGCAATGATGTAAGTACTTTTACAGGATTCAAAGGGGGAACCAAAGAAACACAAAATACAACTGGGTACACAGTAAATCTAGGTGGTCTAGACGCTGGAAAATATAAAATGAGAATCAAGGATTCGAATGCTTGTGAGTTTGTTTCTGAAGAGTTTACAATTAGTGTACTTGATGAGTTTGAAGTATCTAACTTACTTGTATATGATGTGGAATGTTTTGGAGGTAAAAACGGGAGTATTGATATAGGTGAAATCAAGGGTGGAGCTGCTCCATACACAATCTTGCTAGAGGGAAAAGATTACAGATTTGAAAGGACTATTACCGAAGTCGTTAATAACTATTTAGTAAAAGACCTTGGGAAAAATGAATATAAATTAACCATTACTGACAAAAATGGATGGTGTGGAACTTTTCAAAAAGAATTTTCAGTAAGAGAACCTGAAGTTGTGAAAATAAATATTTTAAATATTGAAAATCAAAAATGTTATGATTACGATGATGGTCAAATAAAGATTGATTTACAAGGGGGAATGCTTACTGGAAATGAAGCATCTTACCTTACAAAATGGTATAAAAATGATATTTTAGTTTCTCAATGGGAAGACAAGCTTGAAATAGATAATCTTGGTTTTGGTTTTTTTAGAATAGATGCAATTGCAAAATCAATTGTTAACGGTAAAGAAGTTTCTTGTACTACTTCAAAGTCATTTGAAATAAAAAGAGAAGACAGAATAATAGCATCAGAAAATATTGCAAAACATGTAGATATAAATTGTAACGGAGGAAATAACGGACAATTTGAACTTTATTTTATTGGAGGAGCGCCACCTTACAAAGTTATTTCTAACGGTAGTGTGGTTAAAGAAAATATAACAAGTAATATTTACTTATTTAAAAATATGCTTGCTGGAGATTATGAAATTGATATTGCTGATTCTAATGATTGTAAATTTTCCGAATCTATCAATGATGCTACAAGTCAAGTCAACGGAGTTATTAAAGTAAAACTTCAGCAACCAGAAAAACTTTTAGATGTAAAAGCATCAATTATTAATGCAAGTTGCACTGGAAGTAATGATGGAGAAATAATAATAAATGTATCTGGCGGGAAACCCCCATATTCAATTAACTGGAATTTAAACAGACCTTACAAAGAACTTGAATCCAACCCTAATACAGGATTCTTTAAAATTAGAACAGGAAAAGGAAGCGTATTCCCTACAGTTACTGATGTAACTAATTTTTGCGGATCTATTTCATCAAATCTAGTAATTGATGAACCTCAAGAATTGAAAATTACTGAAATAACAAAAAAAGATAATGTGTGTGTAGAGGGACAAATAGGTGAATATGAAATTTATCCTAACGGATTATTTGAAAGTATATATAGTAATCAAAAAATAAATTGGTTTAAAATTGAAGGGGATATTAAAAAATCTGTCATTGGATTAAACAATATTAAAATAAGTGATAGTGGACTGAAAGCTACCAATCTTCCTAAAGGCAATTATCAAATTGAAATTATAGCAAATCATTTTAGAAACTTTAAAGATGGTGAGATAGTTGAATGTTTAATCAATCATAAATTTGAAATTAAAGATCCTAAACCATTACTTTTAAATGAAGTAATTGATAAACATCAAAATATAGTTTGTGAGTCCTCAACAGGAAGTATTGTTCTTAATATAAAAAATGGTTCCAGCCCATACAGAATACAAATAAATGATAATTTATCTCAAGAAATTATATTAGATTCAGATGGAAATTATAAAATTGAAAATTTAACAAAAGGTGATTATAAAATATTTGTATTTGATAACTTAAATTGCAAAAGTGCAGAGATTTCAACTGAAATATTAGAAATTGCTCCAATATTTGATGTATCCAATATATCAACATTAGACTCAAACAGTAACAATATTATTGAAGGCAATAAACCTGAATGTTATAACGGATTAGGTAGTTTTTATTTTGAAATATCTGAAAACCAGTCCTCTTTACCATTAAAATTTTATTTGGATAACATTGAAATTTTTATAGATAATGAAATCTCTTTTGAAGGAAATGGCTATGTAATAAAAAATATTTCTCTTGGGAAAAAAGAACTTAAAGTAGTTGATGAAAATGGTGCCTGTAGAATTATTAATTTTGAAATTTTAAATCAAGAAAAAATTAGATTAATAAGTAGTGATAAGTTAGATTATATAAAAAAATATATTGCTTGTTCAGATGAACAAGATAATACAGACCTTAATTTGGGTATAATTGACGTAACAGATGGAATTACTGGAGGTCAAAAGTTTTTAAATTTAGATTACCAGTATAAATTCAACTGGACTGGTCCAAATTTTTCAAGCAAAGAAACTAGAATTGAAGTAACCGAACCTGGTGTTTATAATTTGATAGTTACTGATTCTTTTGGTTGTGAAAGTGAAAAGTTAGATTTTGATTTAAGTATAGAACCTATAACTGCAAACCCTACTATTATAAACTATTCTTGTCAAGGAGATCTTGGGAATATATCAATAGACCCAAAAGGTGGAACAGCTCCTTATTTAGTACAGTGGTACAAATCTAACAAAGAAGGTAAGTTATTGGAATTTATAAATGGACAATTAAAAATTGAAAAACTAAATCCTGGGTATTATTCAACAATAATTGTAGACAATAATGGATGTCAAACGATTGAAAATCATAAATTAATAAGTGAAGAATTATTTATCATTGAAGAACCGGTTATAGACGATGAGCTTTGTCTTCAAAAAACTGGGTATTTAGACATAAAAATCAATAACCCATGGGATACAAAATTAATTTTCTTGTACGATAATAAAGAACTTACTTATACCAAAAACAATATCACAGAAGATTATGTTTTATATCATGTTAAAATTGAAGAACCTCTTGGTGATGCTGATTTTTATGTTAAAAATGAGTACGACTGTACCTATAAATTAAACCTTAATTTAGGTGTAGGAATCCCTGGCTTCTCAATTTTTGATAATAAAGGTTTGGAAATAGAAGATTTTGGAAAAGTTCCTTTTAATAGAGAGTTAACTATAAAAAATAATTCTATTGGAAAATATTTCTCAGTAAGTTATGATTTAGGGGATGGATCTGGCGAACAAGCATTTTTAAGAGAAGATGACCAAGGGATTAACATCAATTATAAGGAAGAGGGATATTATAATATCTCGTTAAAATTATTTAATCCAGAGGGTTGCTTTAAAGAAATTAGAAAAACAATTTTAGTTGGTAAAGGGTACTGGTTTAAGGTTCCTAATGCATTTACCCCAAATAACGATGGAATTAACGATGTCTTTAGGCCAATAATAAGAGGATTTGTCAAAGGAAAATTCAATGTTTTTTCAATATCTGGGATACAATTGCATGAGGAAACTTTTGATGTTGGTCAAGATTATAGAAAAATTGTAACATTAGACGGATGGAAGGGAGATAATAGAATTAACTCTGATAAAGTTTATTATTACTTATTTGAAGGAACCACACTTGATGAAGAAAAAATAAGTAAATCAGGATACTTTAAAGTATTAGAATAAATGAATATTAATAGAAATAAAATATTGTTAATACTCTTCTCATTTATGAGTACAAGCATTTATACGCAAAATGCATCAAAAATATTTTACTCCTATTTATTAGAACTAAACAATCCTAGCCTTGCTGGTTTGACTGAAGTGAGTCATCTAACTTTAGTTTCTAATCAAACATATGATTTAAATAAAAGATCTTATGGATACGAGAATTTTATTGGCACCTATTTTTTTGAAGAAAATAATTTTTTTCTAGGATCTAAGATATCCTCTAATCATTTTTCGGATATAGGATTAAATAGTATGAGTGTTGATGTTTCTTACACTCATAAGCTTAAACTCAGTGACCAGTTTTTTGCTAAAAATTTCACACTCTACCCACACATTACTGCTAGTTATTCTTTTCCCATATCTCTATCTGATGTGTTACTTGAAGATGAGATACTTAGTGGATCCCCTAGTTTAGATCCATTATATCAACTTAATAATTCAATAGGTTATTTAGACTTTAACGCAGGTTTCCTATTGAAAAATCAAAACTACATGCTAGGATTAACAATAAATAATTTAAGACAAGCTAACACTGCGACAGATGAAGAAAATATAGCTAGAATTTCAAGAAGCGGAGATTTGATATTTGGATACCAAAGAGAATTTAACAGTTTTGGAATATTTGTATTAGGTTCTTACTTCCACAGGCCATCAATAAATAAAGAAATTACTTTTTCAAGCTTTAGATTAGATCAAGAATTTATGTTTAATTCATTTAGAATTAATGTGTTTGAAGAATTTAACATGAACACATTTCAAACTGGTTTAAGAAATATTGGACTTTCGTTGAGGTATACTTTAGAGGAATTTGATTTTGGAATTGGTTATAGATCCCCTATTGGAACCAATTCTTTTAATAATGAAAATAGTTTTGAAGCTTTCTTTAGATACAACTTTGATTTTCTTGGATTCCTATCCAACAAAAGGTGGGAAGACGATAGTTTCTTTTAAGAATTATAATTTTATATTCCTCAGAACAACAATTAATTTAAAGAAATAGATATTTTCTCCCAATTCTCCATTAAATCCTCTAATTCATTTTTCTTTTTTTCATAGTTTGGAAAAAAATTTTTCTTTGCAATTGTATTTTCATAGTCGTTTAACAAGTCCTTATCGATATTTGCTATCTCCTTTTCTAGTCTAGATATTTTACTTTCAATATTATCTAATTTCTTTTTTAATGTATTGTCTTGAGTTTTTAAAGGTTTTTTTTTATTGACTTTAACTTTCTCTTTCTTTTCAATGGCTCTAAAATCATCTACTTTTCTTTGATTTAAATAATAATCAATATCACCAAGATGTTCCTTTATCTTTTGATCTTTAAATTCATAAACTTTATTGGTTAAACCTTGAAGAAAATCCCTGTCATGTGACACTACAATTAAGGTGCCATCAAAATTCTTTAACGCTTGTTTTAATACATTTTTTGACTTAATGTCCAGATGGTTTGTAGGTTCATCCATGACTAAAACGTTAAGAGGCTGAAGAAGCATTTTAGCTAAAGCTAAACGGTTTCTTTCTCCTCCGGAAAGAACCCTAACAAACTTGTCAACTTCGTCTCCTTGAAATAAAAATGAACCTAAGATATCCCTTACTTTACTTCTGTTTTGTTCATTAGCAGCATCTATCATGGTATCCAATACAGTTCTTGTACCGTCTAAATATTCTGCTTGATTTTGAGCAAAATATCCAATTTGAACATTATGACCTAACTTAATTAATCCCGTTCCTTTTAACTCCCCTACTATCATTTTTGCTAAAGTGGATTTACCCTGACCATTTTGCCCCACAAAAGCAATTTTACTTTCTCTCTCAATTAGTAAATTAATATTAGAAAGAACATGATTTGAACCATAACTTTTTGATAAGCTTTCAATCTCAGTAACTACTTTTCCAGGTCTAACAGATATTGGGAAACGTAATTTCATGACACTGTTATCGTCTTTATCAACCTGAATTCTTTCAATTTTATCAATTTTTTTAATTAAAGATTGAGCCATTGATGCTTTAGAAGCTTTTGCTCTAAATTTTTCAATTAGCCTTTCAGTTTGTTGAATTTGTTTTTCTTGATTTTTTTGAGCACTTAATTGTTGTTCTTTAATTTCATTTCTAAGAACTAGATATTTTGAGTAAGGTTTATTAAAATCATATATTCTTCCCAGCGATATTTCGATTGTCCTGTTGGTTACATTATTTAAAAACATTTTATCGTGAGAAACTATAACTACTGCACCAGGAAAGGTCTTTAAAAACTGTTCTAACCATATAATCGATTCGATATCGAGGTGATTTGTAGGTTCATCTAAGAGTAAAAGATCATTACTTTGAAGAAGAAGTTTAGCTAATTCTATTCTCATTCTCCATCCACCGGAAAACGTTTCTGTTTTTTTATTAAAATCTTCTCTTTTGAAACCTAAACCTTGTAATATTTTTTCTGTTTGACCTTGATAATTATAACCTCCTATTAATTCATATCTGTCGGTAGTATCACCTAACTCATTTATCAAATTTAAATAAGAATCACTTTCATAGTCTGTTCTCTCTTCTAACTCTTTATTAATATGATTTTGTTTAATCTCTAAGGATTTAATTTCTTCAAAAGCTTGATAAGCTTCTTCTAAAACAGATCTACCCTTATCAAAATCAATATCTTGTCTTAAAAAACCAGTCTTTACATCTTTTTCAAATGCTATAGAACCTGAATCCAGTTCCATATCTTTTGATAAAAGTTTTAATAATGTAGACTTTCCTGCACCATTCTTTCCAATGAGACCTACTCTGTCTCCAGAAATAAGCTTAAAAGAGATTTCTTCAAATAAATATTCTCCAGAAAAAGAAACCGAAAGATTATGAATATTAAGCATTAAATAAAAGAATTTAAAAGTTTCGCGAAGTTAAAAGAAAATTGGGATTGAAAAGTTTTAAGAAGAATAATTTTTTACCAACCTCGTATTAAACTAAAATGACCTTTAAACTCTCTTCCGTCTTCAAGAATAACTCTAAACCAA
>MDSY01110660.1_pt1 | contig 10908 bp, 7 predicted proteins | sample 811131 | NCBI WGS metagenome assembly MDSY01 (sample SAMN05326643, study PRJNA326480) | marine metagenome | isolation source: seawater | place: Atlantic Ocean: South West | collected 2010
AATCGATGAACCCGAGCGATAACGGCGCTCTTCTGTGTGGGCAGGAATCTTCCAAGCACGACCATCCATTTTTCGTCTTCCAGACTACCATCTCTAAACCGAGAATTTTTATCGCGTTTGGCGCGTCGGTTTCGAGGAAAGATACGGGAGCTGCTGGATACCAGTTCTTTTGCCAGTTAAATTTATCATTAGAAGTAGTAGTAACGGTCGAGACGTCGACATCCGTCGCAGTCGCGCTGTTTGCGCTAAATGAAGAAGAAGAATTAACGACGAAGCGTCGATTTCGGCTCTGCTGGTTTTGACGACTATTAGCATAAATCTTTGTTTTCAAAAACACTTTCGTCGATGATGATGATGATGATGTTGCATCGTTGTGAGCGTTAACGTTCTTGGTGTTGTTGTTGTTGCAAAATCTGCTCGCGGAGAACGGAGACGAAGAAGAAGAACAACAAAAAGAAGACGTCGAGGACGTTCGAGTAGTAATGCGCGCATTTGATGATGCGTTGTTTATCGTCGATAACATCGTGTTTGGTTGCGAGAACGCGTTCGTTGTTCTCATCGCGTCTTGTGTTTAGGATATAGAAGAAAGATAGTATCTCTGAATCTCTTCTTAAAATTTTTTGTGGCGACATCTTTCGCTTCTTCACTTTCCGAACACGAAGACGAAAAGGGTTGTATGAATAATACTACTATAATAATAATCAATCGATAGTAAAGGAGTAAATAATGGTTGCCCCGGCAGCTGGAGGATTGTTGCTCTTCAAACTCTGGGTGGCGAAGAAAGTAGCCGTGTTAGCCGCGATACGCGCGTTCGGAATCAAACGAGTCTATCGACGGAGCGTGAAGTTTCTGGATTATTTCGTCACGCACGAGAAAACGCACGCAAAGTTGAAGAGCATCGTGCACAAAACAGCGCACACGACCATGCAGTTTGAGGACGCGTTAGCGAAGAAGGCGAGGGAGATGATGGATAACATCGTTAGGACTGGGAGTAGTAGTGGTATTAATAGTCGGACTCCTCCTCCTCCTCCACCTCCTTCCTAAACACCCACCGAAATAGAAAGAGAGAGAGTTTTTGATAGTGCGGCTGCAATAATTAATAGAAGTAAGATTAGGGCTAGTTTAATACCGACAAAAAAACACGTGCGCGCGCGAAACAAGAATCCTCGTTCCAGACTTTTTCTCAATCCTCGTCGTCGTCGGAGCTAGAGAGAACAATCGCTATTCCATGATCGACCAAGACGTCGAGCATGCGGGCGCACTTTTTCGAGACGTGCTCGAGTTCAACGCCCCGGTCGTTGGAGTCGTCGTCCTCGGACTTTTCATCCGCGAAGCATTGCACGAGCTCTTGGCTAAATTCTTCGTCATCAAGCACTATGTAAAACGTGTTCATGTAATCGAAGTTACTCAACGTGCTCGTACTTGTAATCTTCATACATTTCATGTTTTCGAATCCCTTCTCTTCGCTCCCTATTTCGCTATAGTCGGTGACCTCTATTGCGCAAAGCCGGTTCGCAAAAATTTTCAGCGTGGCGCAGCCTTCGGTTTTTAGCACAGGCGTAACAGTTTCGTTAGTGGAAGCATTTTCGGCGTAGGCTAAAAGATTTGAAGCTGTGTTCCCTAATATCAATCCATTCGAGATTTTCGCATCGAACGGAAGTATACGAAGTAGCGGACATTTTCGTTTGGCATCGGCGATAAATTTTGGGGACGCGCAAAAATTCAGGTGCGAATCAAAAGACGCATCACTTGACGATTTGGAATCATTTATCATTTGCCTGTGAACGTCCCTATGAGAGCCGTAAAATTTGATAGCTAGACCAGAGAATATGCATTCGGCAGCCCATCGAGCCGGCGTGATGTGCGCGAGTCGAACATTTATACTTATGGTTACTTCATCTTTTTTACCAGTTTCGCATGCTTCTACTCGATGCCATTCCCCGGGTGAGACTCTGATCATCATTCCCGGCTTTAATCTTTCGCTTTTAATATCACCCTCGGTTGATGGCGATAAATCGTATTTCTTTTCTCGTTTCAAACCATTACAATTAAGAGTATTTCCCCATAGTTCACGCGATCTGTTTCTCTTCTTTTCGTAGGCGTTTCTGGGCGACGTTAAATTCATACCACTCGAAAGCGGGTTCGCTTCTCCTCGCGCCGTTTTCCACTCTTTCTCACCGGTGAGCTGAATCGTATAATTCAAGTTTTCGTCCCAATGCCACTCTGCGAAATCGTTCTCTTTTCCATCCTTCTTCACGTTCTTCGATGCGTAAATTCCCACCTCGATATCGTGCGTGTAGTACTCGACTCGTTCGTGTCGAACTACTCGGTTGGATACGAGCATTTGCTTTATGGCTACCGCTCCAGGAGCAAAGCAAAAAGGTTGATTTATGGTAGTTCCATTTTCATGCAGCGCTTCGAGCATATCGTCTATTTCCTCTTCGTCCAACTCTTCATTATTTGGATCTCTACACGTGCGTAATAGCGATTTCAAGTCACCGTTACAAAATCCAAATTCCAAACACGATTGGAGAGCTTCTGGCGAGAGACTCTTGTAAGAGACGCGATTGGCTTCTGCTCTCACGCTCTCGCGAAAGAAATCCTCGAGTTCTTCGAGATAACGCGGTGTTTCGCTCTTTTTCCGCTTTTGTTGTGTTTTTGCGGGCATGTTTTTACGTACTATATCATGATGCTGTTATTGTAAACGAAGAACTCGTTTGTAAAAAGTAAGGTCTCAATGACTCAATGTTTCATCAATCGATAAATTACAAAGCAACTACTTGCCTCTCAAGCGCCTGCGACGCTTCCTGACTCGGAATATTCGAATGCAAAACACCCCCAGAAGTGCACCGATACCACCCATAACCCAGGTTTCATCACGCATGTGATGTTGTTCGCTTCGACGTAACGAGGATGATGACGACGACGACGAAACAACCGCCGGCTGGTCGACGCTCAAACCCCTAATCTTCTCCTCGTCGTTTTGGTTGTTCTGAAGATTCAATCGCGCAAATCTATTACTATTACTGCTAATTCTACTACCACTAGTACTACCATCGTTGCTACTAACACTCATGCTATCAATTTTGTCAGATATCTTACTGGAAAGCAACGACGACCAGGATATTGACGACTTTTTGTACGTCGGCATCCAGCTCGGCGTGGTGTAAGAGGATTTCGCGTCGTGGAAATTTAAAGGAGAGGACGGAGAGCACTTCGTCGTTCCAATATTTCCGGGTTTTCCACCGAGTGTAGCGGAGAATTCTTTGAATGCGACATCCGTTCGTCTCTCTGGAGCGTGCCCAATTCCGGTCATAGCGGTATGTAACTCAGCTCCCGTGGGACAAAGAGGTTCGGGACACGAATCCTTCTGTTTCTCTGTATCCGACACATACTTTACTGCCGAGAGAAGGAAGTTAAAGCAGTTGGCAACCATGTGACTCGAATCCAAACAATTTGAATCACCGAATACAAAAACACGACCACTACCTACATCCGATAGAGCACAGACTGCGTAGTCTGCTGCTACTCCACGTCGAGGAGGCGTCCGTTGGGTATGCGTAGTCTTCTGTTCCGCAGCCGCGTCCACGGCTTTATCAACCATCGATGAAGAATGCACGAAAGCTCCTTTCGGAGCGCTCATAACGTTGGCACCAGAGGATATTCGTACATTATCTCTTCCGATCCGTGCAATGCCTTCTATGATACGGTCACCGAAACTAAACCCAAAGTCACCGAGCAGATCGTTCAGCGCCGGTACGTTTGCGCCACCGGTAACGGGTGTCCACCACTCGTGCGTATTGTCATCGAAGAAACGCATCGTGTGCATGGTTTTCACGTTATACCATTCACCAAAAACAATCAATCCTAATCCTAAAGTCCGCACATCGTTTGATAACTTCTTGCGCTCTTCCTTTGAGTATTCCTCTTCGGCGTCAACAATCAGTATCGACGCGTAAAGGGTGGCATCAAAACATGTAAAAGGACCAGTCAAAACCTCTAAGAAATATCCGTTATCAAGTAACGAGTCATACATAGCGTGATAATTAGTATGTGGATGATCACCGTGCCAATCCAACACGTCCGATTTGACGTCTAAATTATCCCGCGGTACGTATCCTGGTGGGTATCTGACGTTATGAAACTGGTCCCAGAGGATGCGCTTTTCTCTCGCCGGCGTCGGAATGATCTTGACTATAATCGGCACAACAACGGTAGAAGAGCGTATTTCTGTCTCAAAAATACCGTCATGTCCCATTGCGGGTGGGGATACAACTGTGAACGAAATTGTCCCCGATGCTTTGCCTTGCGACTGCTTGCCACTTTCCTTCACTCTCACGTAAACTGCCAAATAGCCGCTCCACGGCCAAAGTGTCTCTGAAAATGCGAACCGAACGTCCAAATGTTGTCCCAGATCGTGAGACGATGGACTGAACTTAGGTTCTGCGTCTAAAGATCCGCGAACACCCATACCGTTCACGATAGTGGCATTAAAAATAAGTGGCATCATGGAATGATAGATTGGCTGTCTGCAGTGCGGCCAAGCGTACTTACATTCCGTGAGATCAATGTTACCTGGAATCAAAGAGGCTCGAGGGACGTATTCTTTTAATATTTTGGCTGAACTTTCCAAGTTTAATAATCCAGCACCTTGCTCGTACATGGGAATTTCCGGAAGTCGGACTGCGCCTTCGACTAAAGCTTGCTTCATTGACGCTGGGTTTAATTTCAACCATCTTTCTCGTTCTGGAACGACAGAAGCTAATAAAGTTACAGCTCCGGCAACTACAGGTGATGCAACCGACGTGCCCGACAGAGAGCGACAACCACCGGATATTCTACTACCGAATACATCTTGACCAAAGGCGACAATATCTGGTTTCACTCTTCCGTAGCCTTCCGGCAAATCCCACGTGGACATACCTCGAGATGAAAACGGCGCGATACGCCTTTCATAGTTGACACCACCTACTCCAATAACATCCATCATATCCGCAGGATTATTGAGAGTTCCATACAATGGACCATCGTTCCCTATCGCAGAGACCATGATGATACCATTTGCGGTGATTTCGTTTACTTTCTCGACAAACGGTAAATCCAAGTAATCCGGTCCACCGATGGATAAGTTAATCACGTGCATTTCAGTTGCGATGGCGTAATTGAACGCGTCAAGGAACCACGAAGTGTACGATACTTGATCATTTGTAAACACTCGGAACGTGTGAATATCAGCTTCGGGGGCAAAACCGGAACATTGTGGAAATGTCGAAGCAATCACTCCCGCAACAAATGTGCCGTGGCCAAGTCCATCGGCGAGTGTATTTTCGTGCGTCCAGTTTGATCGATCTTTCACTCGGCCTTTGAAGTGCGAGTGTTCAGAGTCCACGCCCGTGTCAAAAATACCCACCTTGACGCGCTGTCCCTTGAATCCTTGTCTCCACAACGACTCCGCGTTGAAAGCGCTTGAAATCGGTTGACCTCTGCCATTTCGAGCATGTAGCCGATTTCTCAAACGTCGACCTTTTCTTCTAAACGTGCTGCTATGTATGTTATCTTCTTCAACGCCGTCGTCGTTGTCGTCGTCGTCGTCATCGCCGTGGGTTCCTTCATCACTATCACTACTTCTATCACTGCTTGTGCTTTCTTTTGACTTTGGAAAACGCGTCAAACGAGCGTCGACAAAGAAATCCTTCACGCCGAGTGTACGCGCGAGCGGTTCCGCTAGCGAAGCTATAAGCGCCGCCTCGTTCCTGGAAGTGACGAGTGCAAAATCTGTGGAAAATGCTTCCGCTCTATTCTTACGATCTAATATCGTGTGTTCAACTGGCCTAACGTTACTCGTGAGCGTATCGTCAATCTCATCATCCGCAAGAGTGACTGAGGATCCACTCTTCTTTCCTAGTATTCGTTCGAGCGTTTTCTTGTGCTCATTTTGCATCTTGTACGACGTAAACCGAACGATGTATTTCTTGGCTGACGACTTTACGAAGCGAGCTTCTTCCTCGGATAAAACTGCACCGCTCGTTTCGATATCTGGTGCTGCACGTTGAATTGCTTCTACGCCGGGTGTTTCTGCTTCAGCGTATTCTCTACTATCCAGGCTTTTACTCAACGACGTTCTTCCCACCGAACAAACCTCCTCATCGCCAGCGAGAAAGCTAGGAAGAAGTTCACGCCCTCGCGCGGAAAAGTCGGAAAATGTATGCGCTGATACTGCGACCGTGATCAGAACAAACGCAAAAGACGCGCTCGTCCGTGCACTGGCAATTCCACGCATAGTATTCCTCTTCAGTAAAAGTTGGAATATAGACACTCGTTATGATATGAAGAAGAGAACAGGATTTGGAAAAAGTTGTGGAAAATACTCAAAAAGAATCTCAAAAGACGGGAAGAAACAGACGAGTTTTACTCTCGAGCACGAAATGATGGAAGACTACATCCTCCACAACCTAGCACGCGTGTACTTTGTATTCGCGCTCGTATTGTTGCTGTGGAAGCAGTTTTGCAGCCGCATCTTTATTTCTCCACGCGAGTCGTGCAGCCGCGTGTTCGCGCTCTGAAAACTTTCGCTCGTACTGTCGTTTGGCTTCACTGAGCGCGCGATACTCATCCTTCGTTTGTCGATCTAAAATTGACGCGCGGTCGCGTCTCGCCTTTTCGCGTGCCGAGAACTCCCTAACGACGCGTTGCAATCTGTCCTCGTGTATCGAGTTTTCAACGTGTAATCGACGAAGTATGGTTTCGTTTTCTTCCAGATCACTCTCCAATTTTTCGCGTTCGTTTTCGACGGAAGCGCGTTCGCGTTCTCGCGCATCGTCAATTTCCTTTTCGCGAGTAGCGAGTAGCGCGATCGCTTCTTCAATTTTAATTGCTTCTGTTTGTGCGATTTCACCGTATATCCTCGCGAGTGTCGCCGTGTTTCGCTTCAACATTTTGTTTAAACACTCGTCCCTCAAAAACTGTTCAAACGCCTGTTTAGTTTCGGTAGCTTCTTTCTCCAACTCGTGCACTTGTTGCTCTGTTTTTCGTCGAATTTCTTCAATCGCGTTTTTGTGATGTGCCACGACCTCGACATAATTTGCATCTGCTAAGCGCAGAATGTGCGATAGCCGTTTGTTTATTTCGAGTTTGTTTGCGACGCTTTCTTTCATTTGCGCCTTTTTCATCGCTCGCGCGCTCTTTTTCTCCTCTTTCTTCTTTGGACGGTTCTTTCGAGCGGCTGCAGAGGATATCCATTCTTTCTCGTCGGCAATTTTTGGTTCTTCTTCTCTATCCTTAGCAATATCATTTTCTTCGCTATCATCGTTTTTCACTTTTCCTTTATCACATTCACATTCACTTTCACTTTCGCTTTCGCTTTCGCTTTCGTCGTCATCGTCGTTTGAAGGGGCCGTACTATTACTTTCCGGGAACGTCTTCGAAAATTTACTCGTCTCACTACCGTCACTACATCTTCCCATTTCTTTCCCCACATCGTCGAGCATTTCAAAATACCAACTCACCTTTGCGTCTTCTGCGATATCTATGCGCACTTCGTGTCGCAGCCTCGCGTGCGTTTCTGCTCGCTCTGCTTCATTTTTTATGCTCTCGGTCAAAACCTCTCGTCTTTCTTCTTCTTCTTTTTTCACCTTCTCTGTGCTCTTTTCCAACAACGCGTCCATCTTTCGCCGCGCGAGATTGAGAACGCATTCCACGGTCTCAAAGAGCGCTTCGCTGCTCTCGTCGTCGTGTGCACCTTCGTTGTCTTCTTTGTCGTCGTCGTCTTTTTGAGAAGAGAAAGGAACAAAGACAAGGTCAGATCTAAAGATACCTAAAAATATCTACTTAAAAAGGAAACGAGAGAGAGAGAGAGAGAGAGAAAAAAGCGACACCGTTTACCTTCTTCTTCTACCTTCTTTGAATTCTTCTTCTCGCACGACAAAGAACCCGCTTCCGATTTCTTGGACGACGAAACCACTTTTGCGTTCTTCTTTCTCGCGCGTTCTCTTCGCGCGCGAATTCTCTTCGCGCGCGCGACGGACGCGGCGGCGTCCAGCATAAATATTTTTAGATTTTTATTTTTAGTCGTCGTTTGTGATTTTGAGGGAAGTCGTTAAATATTTTTGTGAAGTTGAACACCTGACTGTGAACACCACTCCTACAGACTCCTAACTCTTGTTCGCGCGCTTGTATCGTTCTGAGTGTGAGCAAAAAGCGAAGAGAGATAGAGAATCAGCCCACATGTCGATAAACTTCTCGAAACTTCTCGCCCAAGAGATTGAAAAGAAGAAGAAGATGAAAACACCGCCTTCATCAAAAACAACAAGAACAAACGAAAACGACAACGATGACGAAAAGATGAGAAAAAAAGCGGATGAATTGATGGACGACGAAGATTTCTTTGCGCAGTTTTTTACCCGGAAACCGATCGAAGATTGGGATACATATCGGTTGCATAGGAGAGATAAACCGGATGAATTCATTCCTGGTTTGTTTTACGTGCCAGAGTTTATACACGAAGAGGAAGAGAGAAGGATAAATCGAGCGATACGGACACAAAAAGAAGCGAAATGGGTGGAGAGCAAAGGGAAAAGGAAAATATTGAACGTACCGGCAGCACCGAACAACGAGAACACGCCTTTATGGATCAACGCGTTAAAGAAAGCCCTGCGAGAAACGACGGCCATGGATGGTCAAAATGAGGCGAATCACGTCTTAATAAATGAATACAACGCGCCCGCCGGTATCGATCCACACTTTGACGGCATCGTGTACAACCCACACGTAGTTATAGTTACGACGACGGGAAGAGCTTTGATGGATTTTTGGCCAAAGGAATCAGCAGACGAGCAAAAAGAGCAAGAACCAGTCGCGCAAATACTTCTACAACCGCGATCCCTTTTGATATATAGAGATGAATTCAACGATACGAACGGAGCCTATTTTTTACGTCACGGAATACGCCACTCGAGCAGCGACGACGCTTCTAAAGCGCATCCGCCATCCGTGGCTACAATTATAGAAAAAGGAGAAGAGAACGTTGCAAACTTGAACAGAAGCGCGTTGCGACATTCAATCGTATTCGTGAAGAAGAATATGGGCGCTTAGTTCAAATATATAGAACCTTGTAAAAACATAAATTTAGTATGAAAATAGAATCGCGCGCGCGCGCGAAACCAGAGAAGAAGAAACAAAGAAGAAGGAAACGAATTTATATATATTAGTACACGATTTTTATTAACAACTCATCCTCTGTTACGAAGGACTCCAGGCCCCATATTTCTTCCAATCTTTGATCCCTTTTTTGTTGAAGAAGTGACCTTTCGGGTAGTATCGAGGTTCGTTGGATGCCACCGCGCCGAACTGTTTCGAAAGTTTCACGTGAATAGCCGGTATCTCGTACTTGATTTCCTGCGTCAAATCAGGTTCATCGGAGATGTAATGTAACCACTGATGCCACTCTCTCGGCACGTTCGCTGGATTATAATCGTCCAAATCTTTGTATTTCACCCACCTCGATCGTCCTTGTTGATATTTCGTATTCTCGTAATATTCGTTCCCGTGCTGATCGGTCCCGACTAGTCTACCTTTCCTCGAATTTAACTGCCACACGGAACCGTCCAAAATAGAGGTTCTGTTGTTTTTGATCATCACGCGAGTGAGTGATACGATGGAAGAAGAAGAAGAAAACGTCGCGTTTGTGTGCGCGTGTTAGTTTTTTGTTTTGTTGTTGTTGTTGCTCGCATCATAAAATCTATTCGCGAGACGACTGGAAAGAGAAACAGACCCCGTCCGGGGTGACAAATATTAAAAAAATAAGAAGAATAGAAACACGCACAAAGTCGAGTAATTGCTCTCTCGCGCAGACGACGACGATAAAGACGACAGTGGCAAAGAAGCTTTACCACTCGTCGTCGTCGCTCTTCTCGCCGCCAGTCGTAACGTAGACGCGAGCATTTTTATTGTGGTTTGATGACTCTTTCTTCGATTTTCCCGTTTTTTTTTCTTTTTCGCGAGAAAATTTTCGCCCTTTCGAAATTCTTTGCAGAAGATTAATTCTCTTTCTTCTTCTTCAAAAGTTTTAGTATTGGTTTTGGTGCGCACTTACTCATCACTGTCGAACAACAACAGAACGTTTTAACACACACACACAAACAAACAAGAGACTCGATACTCGCGCGTATCCTTCATCATCGTCGCAGTAACGAGAGAATTCATTACACACAAAACGTATAAACTCAAAATCAGAAAGTGATTATTTGTGTGAGCCAAGACACACACAAAAAGAAGAGAGAGGAGGATCATCAGAAAAGAGAACTTGAGGAGATACATGATGACGATGATGATGCGACAGAAAACAAGGTCTTCGTCGAGAAGATTTCTTGTCGTTCTTCTCGCCGTGTGCTTATCGTTCGTCTTGATTCAATCGACGACGAACGTGAATGGAGGATTCACACAAGTAGCAGCGCAAGAAGAGGACGATGGAGATGACGATGGAGGAGAAATTAGCAACAACAACAACAACGAGGAGGAAGAGGAGGGAGAAATAGACACGAAATCAACCGTAGAGGAGGAAAATTTGAACGACCCGGGGTCATTCGGCGAACTTCCCGCGTACGGTGAAAACGACTCGTTCGGGAGACGCACGGGGAGTCGATGGACTGGGGCCGGAGCCGCCATGTTGTGGGACGTTGGAGAAACGTTCGAAAAGGCGTGGGATGCCGGGTACAAGAAGATTTCCACGCACGCGGCGCCTAGACTGTCCGCCGCCCACGACTGGTCTCATAAATACATTCATGAAAACATTCGCGATTACGTCCCGAAGGAGTACTCGCCGTTTGTTGCCGCCGTGATTACGTATTCGTTACCGTTGTTGCCGGTGTGCGTGGTGATTTTCATTTTGAATAGATTGACGGCAATGTTGAG
>MDSY01044306.1_pt1 | contig 10906 bp, 12 predicted proteins | sample 811131 | NCBI WGS metagenome assembly MDSY01 (sample SAMN05326643, study PRJNA326480) | marine metagenome | isolation source: seawater | place: Atlantic Ocean: South West | collected 2010
AAATAATCACAAATGGAAGATGCATGAGCATCTCCATTACAATAGACAATGCATTTGCTTCCCTGTGGGCATCATACTCAACAACTGGCGGGGAGATTTTCTGTAACTCGCCTGCATCGAACCAGAAAGACGAGCAGGATGGGCAACCATCGATTTCGATTGGCTCCATCTCTGTACCGTCAAGTCTTGAGAAAACAATATTCCTGACTCTCATTTGTGAATCGCAAAATGGGCAGTCGAGATCAACCTCATCTCCTCCGATCTCGAAAGCATTGTGCATCTTGTCGAGTTTCTGTTCCGAAATCGTGGATGATGCTGTAACAGCATTGAGCAGCATTCCTGAGCATTCATCGCAATGGTGAATGCCGTGTCGACTGAATGTCGAGCGATCAGATTCTCTTGGAAGGACTAGAATCGAGCCGTCTCTGGGGCAGTTCAATCGCATCGTACCTGTGGATAAGTATCTGGTCTTGAACTATGACCCTACCATATACTCATTATACAGATTTAGTTCGTTCATATACTCTGCGAGAATATCTTAGATTGGCAGGGTTTGACTAAATGACTGAATGCAGAGGTTGTGGTGCAGGATCGGGACACTTGGGCTGGTGCCGCATATGTAGAATGGTAGTGCCGCACATAACCGGGAACAGTGCCAGAATGATTGAGGGATCTTCGTCAGTAGATGAAGTCAGGCGGCGTTTGGGCAATCCGGGAAGCAGACCATATAGTGTCTGGTCTGCGATACGCAGATCCAACAGCGAAGACATAGGCTGGTTGCGGAATGATGGTTTCAGAACACAACAATCTAGATTGGGTGGCGAACCACCTACTTGGGAAATTGATGATCAAGATATAGAACTGATTGAGTCTAGAGATATTGGAAATGCTGACTCAAATAGATTGAGGAAATTGCATCGAGGAGGTCTGCTTCCCGATGGTAGTCATCTGAGTTGGGCGGATGGTAAGTTCGTACTAGATGGCATTCCAGTCGACCTTCCTTACAGAGGACTGAAGAAGATTCTGAGAAGAAAGCGGGGGTTAGAGGATATTAACTGGAGGTTGCTTCTACTTTCTGTAAGTTTGGCGAACAAGAGATTTCGTACCGAGATAAGTAGAGAAGGCGTTCATGGTAGTGAGGAAAGTATTCATCCTGTTGTTCTGATAGATGGAGTCCCTCCAAGGTTCGGCTTCAATCCGTGGTTCCATCTGCGTAGGAGTCGGTATCCCCCTGGGCATCCAATTAGCTACTCCAGAAAGTGGTTCGAAGGGGCATCATGGATGGATGAGTGGAACAAATTGGGATCTGAGCGAGAACATGCGATGCGAGACGATACTGTTTCAACTTCTATCTACATCAAGAAAGGACGCCTACAACTGAGAGTCAGGAGGAGTGCTAGCAAATGGAGGAAACTTGAGATTGAGAGTCACCCTGAGGTTTGGGCCAAACTATTGACTTTGGCACTTTCTCCAACTCATAGCCAAGCACAGAGATGGTTGCGTTGTATACAACAGGGGCTATTCGTAGACGATGATAGCCACATTATTTCGAATGCAGATATCAATGGAATCAAGATGTTGACCGGCATAATCAATGAAAATCAGAATGTCGAGTTAAACAATGGTAGAAAGGGCGGTTTTCGAGTGACCGGGAGTTCAGGAGGCGTCTACCTAGTAATCCCTGGAGTAGGCGGACACAATACGAGATTCACTGTCAGAGGGATAGGTCATAGAGGGGAAGACGGAGATGTTCAACCTGCTCGTATGAACCATGAGAGACCTCCTCTTTGCGTTGTTGAGACTCCTGAACTCAGGAGACTAGTCATCGGTGATGCGTTGTCTGCAATAATCCTAGCTCTAATTGACGACTTGAAGTCGCAGCAACATATCGATACTCTTCGCAGTTTCATTCGAGAAGTTCAGCCTAGAAGAATTGAGCATCGAGATGAGTTTGAGCATCGGCAGGCGGAGGAGCTTCGCTACAGACTTAGGAATAACGAGGTGCATAACAGAACTAGAAGATATACGGAAGTATTTCCAAGACTTTGGAGCGTACTACTTCGCCTACCCCTAGGAGAGCGTATGATATTCACTGCTATGCACAGGAACAACAATCCTAACATAACATTCGATGGATGTGCCTGCGAGATTTCGACTGAGAGTCAGATGGAGAGGGATGTTGTATATCAGATGCTAGAAGCTTCTGGTTGGCAGAGAGATCGTCATGAAGAGGTCGCTAGAGGAACTCAACGAATCTATATCCGAACTGGCACCGGTGCTGAGGACATAGCCAATCGAGTTGAGGAGTTTGCAGAGATACTCGATCCAGAGCTCACTGCAAACCGAATAGTGAGGCTGGTCCCTAGGCCGGCTTGGACTTTCTTTGAGAGAATAAATCCTGGGATTTGTGCCTTACTACCTGGTACTGACGAGCGTCTTGACTAGGCCTCTTCGGATACATCATCCGTTCTTCTTTCCCAGCCCTTCTTTAGGATGAAATAATCAATAGTTGTTACTGGATATCTATTATGCAGTTCGAGAACACTTTCGTCAGATAGGCCTTGCTTATGCATGGCCTCCATGAATGCCTTACAGGCGACGGCTGAGGCGGGCCTATTGGTAGTTTCAGAGATTATCCAGTCATCTCCATCTTCGATAGGTTCACCCATTGCCGAAGCAATCTGCTTGGCTGTCTCGAAGACTCTGCGAGCTGTAGCAAGTGACTCCTGTTCTGCTAGGTGATCTCTAATTGTCGAGAGTTGGTGAGTCATCGCTAGTCTCCTAGCAATGGCCGGGTCGGTGGCGGCGTTACTAAGGCAAGCAATCCTTCCATTGACTAGTCTCTTTAATCTTGATTTCACCTTCATCAGATCATACCTATCGATACTCCACTGGCCTCTCAAAGTAGTAATCGGCGTCTCATTCCCAGCATCCTCTAGGAGTTCCAAAGCAGCACAAACAAATAGTCGCTGACGATACTGCTTGGCATCGGCGCTAGAATCGGGCGAATATCTGAGCGAGTGGCGCATGCTTCCAAGAGGCTTTGTTGAGTTGGCATTCTTGACGATATCAGCAGCCGCAGTACGCAGATAGGCGCCTCCTGGAATGCATGACAGTTGTTCTATCACGCCGTCCAGAAAAGTTGGTTTTCGATGGGCGACTCGTCCATTCAATGTACTCAGCCTACGCATGCTTCTGTCGTGACGGATTTCTCTATCATCCCTAGATCCAACATAAGATCCTAGGGAGTTTATTTGGCCTGGATTCTGACTCAAATTTGCAGGTACAAAGCCACCGTCATCAACAAGTTCATACTTTGGTATTCCGCATTCTGCACAGTGGACATGCGTATTGCCTTGTTCTTCTTCGTTCGAATGACAATTGGGGCATTTATTGGCTGTTTGTTCACTATTTTCATTCTCTTCTACACACATAATTTACACCTATCTTTCTTGAGTTTCTTGGAGTATTTTCCTGTCTCCATGACAGGGACTACTAGTCGGGTCTAGGGACCTGTATAATGGTTGAGTCGTATGGGTCCTTTGCAAGGCCTTTTTACGACCAAATCTTCAACTTCAGGCCAGGCTCAAACGCCATTCATGTAGCTTCATTATCCCATCAAGGATCTCTGCTGTGGTGACCTTTTGGGAATCTTCCATAGCCATCATCACTAGGTCGATGAATTCCTCATCTACATCCTCTCCTAGAACTGCTTTGACAATATCAGGAATATCGGTGCCTTCGTTGTTAATCTTGGACTCTTCAAATAGAGTCTCCAACCTCTCTAGAGCGGCGTTCCAATCTATATCGCTCATTGTAACTCACCCCCTCTGGCATACGGCAGAGTGGTCTCAGATGACCAATTTGACAGTAGCCCTGAACCAATAGATGAGGTAGTCTCTTCTTGATATTTAGTAACGAGATACTGAGATTCTCCAAGTACGGTAGCTTCAGTCAGAAGACCTGAGAAGCAGGCCAAGGTATCTCTATCGGTTTTAGACCAGTATGGGTCCTTAGGATGCGTATGAATCCACTGCTGGAATGGAGCTATGGCCCCTTCTGGTGGCGCCATCTTAACCTGGCCTGATTCGCCGACATCTACGAACATCTTGCCGTCCGCATCAATTAGGATACTGATTTCTCTACAAAGTCGATCTCCAATAGACCAGACTTGTTGTAGCTTACCGTCCTCTACTAGTGAAGCAACATGCTGTTTGATGAGGGTTGAATCGTAGTCATTGGTATCGATATGTAAATCCAGCAATCTAGATTGTTGTCTTTGAGGATTAACGCATCCCTGAGGTTGGAGTTCGGATTCACCTTCTGGCATTCTACCAAGAGTTCCCAGCGTGATACTGGCAGATTGTGGAAGAGGAGGCATTGCCTGATCTTGGCCGGTCCACCATCTCAAAGTCTGTAGGATCCATTGAGCACCGTGAGCAGCAGCAATAAGATAGCCGAACTGAATGTTTCCACTCTCTATTGCACCATCGTACTGACATGACTGTGACTTTTGATCAGGAGTCATCTTGGAGATAAAATCTGAGTCTACCGATGTGTCGAGGGCAATGAAAGAGTCGCCAAGACACCTGAGGTCTAGGAAGATGGTGTCGCTTGTATGAACAACTCTTCTAGCTTCTGCTGAATCCACAGCGACAATAGTCAGATCCGCAGGCAACATATCTGAAGATTCTCTGATATCCCAAGGACAGGCCTCTATCGTCAATCGTTCATTGGTGAACTGGCTCAGGTGGTTTTCGATGGCCCTTACCTTGTAGGAACCTATGTCGTCGTAGTTAAACTTCTGATGGGCTAGGTTTGATTCGTCGACTCTGTCAGAGTCGTAAACTCTGATTCTCACTGTTCTAAGATTCCTCAGAAGTTCTCCGCGATGTAGGGCAGGGGCAAGTGCATTGAGCAGATTACTACCTATGCCTCCAGCACCAATCACCGCTATCTCATAATCATGTAAGTCTGTGTTATTATTGTCTATTTGCATGAGACTACTCTCGTAGTTTCGGTCATTCAGACCATCATCAGTCATGCTGTTGGGCCCCCCAGCCGCATATGCAGCTGAGGGGTTTACGTAAGTCCGGGCCTTAGTGGCTAGTTGGGTGCTTAGCAGAAGCCGCCCACCAAACCAGGCGTGATTCTCACGGTGCCTACCGTCTCCCAGTCAGTGTCTGCCAGTTGAGCTGGCTGTACTAGCTGACCAGAGGCGAAGACCCATGTGTTTCCTCCCTGCTCCTCAACCAGATTCATTGTCTGGTCGCGAGTGAGCTGGAAGGTCTCATGCCCTGCAGGTGAAGCGACTTCAACAGTTGTTGTTACAGTATCAGTCATTTCGATTCCTCCAATTTCTTGTCTCGGCGTTCTTTGGCTGCCCTATTTTCTCCCCGGGCTCGGGTGGCGACAATAGATACTCTCTCAGATGATATAAACGACCGTTGTTTGTACTGTTATCTGGAAGAATGGTTTCGTGCTCAGAGATTAGTTCTCTCCATCCGAGATCTTGCAATCGTCTGCGTTCCAATTGGTATGTTTCCTCGGCTTTTTGTCTCAGAGCCAACTTCTCGTCGGCTAGTTCACGGGCCAATTTCCTGATGCGTATTCGGCGATCTTGTTCTTCTCTTGCAGCCGCCTTCTTCTCCTCATAGGATTCTGGATCTTGAGCATACTCGACCATTCCGGTCAGTTGCAGCGGTGGATTCACGAAGCCGGTCTCGGCCCACAGGACAAACGAAACACAGGCATCTATCCCTGGTAAATTACTCTCGTCAACGATGCAAACTTCAGACTGGAAGTTTGTCTTGGTATTACGAACCAATAGCGATAGTGGAAGATGGCGGCTGTCAGGCTCTTCAATTCGCTTCATAATCGTACCAGCTACATCTAGAATCACCGCGATATCCTTGCAATAAGGCGCGGTAATCTGACCAATTCTAGGACCAAGTTTGCAAACGGTGCTATTCATCACCACATCAGTGAGTAGAGTCAGGCCTTTGCACTCTGGCTGCGGCATAGAGCCTAGTAAGTCATGAGGGATCAGGGCCCTGTCAATTCGCATCCACTCAGCTTTCATCTCTTCTGTAGTGTTTGGTTTATTCATCGTCATCACTCCTGTCTAACCATGGCAAGTTTATGTCGCCAGAATCTATTGCTCTACGAAGCGGTACCCAATGCTTCGCTACGGATTTCACTATCTGCTCTGAGTGACCCAGGTCATCGTCCTCATCCTCTAGGAAAATTCGTGGAGCTCTGGTGAGTGTTGGAAGTAAGTATCTGAGTGAATTGCAATTGTTCATGCAATGCCATGAATCTTCAGCATGGGTTCTTCGCGCTTCTCTGATGCTACTAGATATTGAGTAACTACGTACATCTGGATCATGTAGGCCTCCGAGATGCCATGTGAAACCGTGAGTTCCCTGAACTGAAATTTCGCCCGAATTATAATCGATGGTGGCGCCGAATTGGCCCAACAGGTAGCTCGAATAGAGGTCCGAGATTGGACTCTTAATCGCGCCATAAGTCCTAAGCAGAGAATTTCGAAATGAGGACTGATCTGGATCCATGAATAGATCACTATCCGATAGCAATCCAACAATGAGGATGGCAAGAGAGTCTGTGCCAGGAAGTTCTGCATGTCCTTTGGGCTGGATACATGCAGTTTGGTGCTGGCGAACCCACTTTCCCAGAGGATGGACTTCTACTCCTGGTAGACCCTGGAAAGCATCCTCGACAAATGGATTAGCAAAGGCAGTGATGATGCTCTCTAAGGGAATACAGTAGTTGGCGAGCTCGCCTCTTACAATTATGTTAGAATGTGGCCTATCCATGACTCCATGGTAAACGCGACCTGAGTTATCGTTGATGATTCCTTCAAGGAACTCGAGTCCGACTAAGTTCAGTCTCTGAGTCTCCTTGATATCATCTAGTAAGACTTTCAATTTCTGTTGTCTTTCGCTGTCTGGTTCTGTTATTGTATCTGTCATATTTTTTTCTCCTGGGTAATGCTTGTAATTTTGAGATGACCTTGTTATTGATTGAGACTGGTGGCAATCTCGAACCGATCTCGCCGTCAACTTAGAATTCTAGAGGTGCCCCCGATCCTGGAATTTTCTATTGAATGAAATGCGATAGTTGATCCTGTACTTCATGTGCTCGAGATCAGTAATACTCATTTCGGAATTTGGCGTTCCCATTCGGCCTCTGGGATCTAGTTCCTTAATCTGGTTGATGAGGGCTCTCTTCTGAATCAATGTCGCATTCATCCTGACTACAGTTCTAATTTCTTGGATACTCATTGTACTTACATCGAACCCTAGATCTAGAGCCTCATTTCTGCTAATGTTGTCGAGCTTTTCTTGTTGACTACGATTTGCCTCTGCGACTCTAGCAGATTCCTTCTTTATTCGCTCTGCTCTGTCTCTATCTTCCTTTGCTTTCTCGGCGCTTTCTGTAATTCTACGAAGTTTGATTTTCCTAGCGTTGTCGAAATTGAGCCATAATCTACTCAATAGGGGCCAGGCCTGATTCCAATTCATCGCTGTTTCTGGAGAAAACTTTGTGATGTTTAGGATCCAATCATCTACTGAATCAACGCATTGTGGGTCGATTCTATACTTCGGCTTCCTTGGCCCGTCCTTGACGAAAATTCTAGTTTCTTGGCGATGAAACTGGCCGTAATGGTGAATGATGATGTCTGGAGAACTGAGCGAGTTTCTCTTCGAAACTTCTTCGATGGATGCTATACTCCATTGATCAATTGCCATATTGTAATTGTTCAATTCAGTAGATAAGTGGTCAATCATGGCCCTAACCCTACAGGCAGTATTGGTATATTTTGCATTCGAGTTTGAGGCACTTCCTAGTCCAACGCTATCGGCTACTTTGACGAAGGAATCTGTTTGTCCGCTGTTGGCCCTAAAGCAATCTCTGCGGCCACATGTGGAATTGTCTACTGGATGGAGAATTATACCATATCCATTATCGAAGGTCTTTTTGGAATTGTAAATCGGATTTTCTCTGTACTCTCCGTCATTCTGATTCCTTACTTCCAGGGCTTCTTTGACTGAGATCGACCCATCCCACAGAGGATAGTATGCCTCTTCGGGCCAGGTTAAACCACTACTCGTCATCCGACCCAACTCCGTCAATCCCATCCCAATCGTTCGGCAAAAGGGCCAGAGCTAGGCCTCCGGTTGCTGCTGCTGCAGAGAGCCAGAATATACCTCTGAGCAACCCCATTCAATCATCTCCTAGGCCGATAGGCCAGAGTGTGGCGATCACTATTGCTGCTACTGCAAATCTTGCTAAATTATTCAACATCTTATCTACTCCCGTGCATGTGTGTCCCTACTGGTAAGTTTTCACGGAATGGCCCCCTATATGAATAGTACCCGAGAGTGTCAGGGGCAGTTTTCTGTCATGCCCAGGACCTAGTGTTGCCCTCACTTGTTACGTGGGGCATTGTTGCCACGGTTCCCGCCGGACTTGTTTCCGGTTTTGCTGGGGCCATTCTTTGGCGCGCTTCGCTTTGCTATACTCTCACCTCCCTTTTCGCTAATTTGGTTATCAGAAGATCTCGCTTCCTTTGGAAGGCAGCGAAGAACTCTGGGTACAATTCTCTGGCCTTAGAGGTGTCATGAACCTCGAGCCATAGATAGTTGAGCACTCTACAGATTTCTTCCCAAGTAGGGTTTACTCTGCGTTGCATCCATTCGTTTATCGTATGACCGCTTGCACGGTTGCATAGATTACATCTGACGGCTAAGTTCCGCCTCTCATTTGATCCGCCCATCTTGTTGGGGGCAATGTGCTCTACAGTAGCTGCATCGGACGCCTCATGTCCGAACATCTCACCTTTCAGATATCTCATCTTACACGAGCATGTTGGACATCTACGGCCGTCTGCATTGGCTAGCAGTTCAGCCTTTCTGGCAGGAGCTAGCTTTGGTTCACTTGATATCCTGCCATCAAAAAATGCTCTAGCTCTATCTAATTCATCCCGAGGAGTCATGTTTGCTCCTCGTCAAAGTAATCATCTTGCCTGAACAGATAGAATCTGAACGGCTTACTGTCATCATTGTTGGGAGAATCAGGATCCGAGTTTCGCTTGGGAAACGGCGGAAACGGCCTCCTCTGTCTATTCCTTACTGGAGCAGAGTCATCTAGTAAATGACTTCTGCACCCTGAGCAAATCTTGGGGAAGATATTGATTGCAAGGTCGATATTAATCGTAACCTTGTGCTTCCCTTCATCATTCTCAGTTTCTGTAAAATTATCGAGATCTTTGTCGCCAGACATGGCTCAGACCTCCATCATCATTGGTTACCGGTGGATACTGTGAGTCCTTCATGGACTCCCGGTCGTCTCTGGACACCGCTAAAGCGGATCCAGGATTCTCACGAGATCGGAACATTCCAAGTTCCGATCGAAAGCGCATCAGACGCGTAGTGCTATCATGTGCGCAGATATGTGTTACTTTTGTGTTAGTTGCGTTATTCTGCATCTATACTGGTAAGTATTACTCGAGTTAGAAATTAGTTAGTTTCCATCAGGTGCTGATATCGATACATCTCGAGCCAAATCCTCCCAAGAGTTTCGTAGTAGTAAGGATATTCTGAGCACTGATTTTTGAAACTCGTATAATCTACTGATTTGATTTCCTCGGCGATTATAGGAGTCACATCCTCTTTGGTAATTGTAATCCTGTATCTGTAGTCAGCCCAGTCGATGACTTCAATCTCATAATCAGGCCAGAAATGATTCAATGGATCGGCTGTTCTGGACTTGACTTGAAAGTGCTCCGGCATTGCATTGTGTTGCACAATACTAAGGAATCCTTTGGTGGTAAATATCCACATCTTCTCTCCTCCTTGGAGGGGGGCCGAAGCCCCCCAAACCTAAGCCAGCGACTCTCCCAAAGAGTTGGTCTGTGCTGTTACCTCATTGAGGCTGATGTTGCAAAACCTGTTCCTGAACTGTCTTGGAGTCTCATCGTCGGACAGAGTGACTTGTCTCACTTCTCCGATGAAGTCGTGAGACTCTGCCACTATGTCAGGGTGATTAGTCCTGAGCCATATGCTAAAACTTCCCTCAGACGGCGGGACTATCCCGAGCCTCCCGAGTATGGCGCTCGAGACCTGATTCACGGCGGACTCGATGGCTTTCGCAGGGGTCGCCCTTGGCCTTGTGAACGGCCAGTGGCAGACGGAGGTGCAAGTGTGTGCCATGTAGAGAGTCCTTGCCACTCAGACCACCTCCACGCCGGAAGTATCGGATGTGGCTTCTTCAGAAGGTTGGGCAGAGAAGGGAGAGATTACTGCATAAGGGTCTATCTCGACCTCTAGGTCAACCATCTCCATGGTAGCCCTCATCATGGCTAAGTTCTCGAAGCAGTAGTCATCATCCCAGATTCTGATACACCTAACCTTGCCCTCCTCTACTATTTGCCAAGTCACACCGGTGGACTCGTCTGCGTAGATGTAGCCCTTAGCTGCCCCCCAGAACCAAGTGGCCCAGTCTGTCCTACTCTTTGCCTCAGCAAGCTGTCTGCGGCTAAGGTCTGGTAGCCGGTCAGTCACCGTGGTTATTTCATTCATTGTTATTTCATCATTATTTCTTGGTACTATTTCTATAGTCATGTTATCACCTCTTTTAGGGTAAAAGGGAAATGTCTCCTCGCTCTAGTATCTTGTCAGTTAAGATAGCAAAATGACCTTTCGAATATCGCCTAATTCTAAGCATATTTGGAATCAGAATGACTTCTAATTCTCCCAGAGAAGAGGTTCTATTTTCCCTTCTAAACTGGTAAGTTTTTCCAATTCGGTAGCCGAAGGCTACCGTTCAGGAGAAATTTACCAAATAAACCCTTTGATTAACCATTCCTCTTACCCGGTTTCCA
>MDSY01035946.1_pt1 | contig 10903 bp, 10 predicted proteins | sample 811131 | NCBI WGS metagenome assembly MDSY01 (sample SAMN05326643, study PRJNA326480) | marine metagenome | isolation source: seawater | place: Atlantic Ocean: South West | collected 2010
CACTGGCCTTCAGTTGAGTTAATTGTCCAATTGTTTTGATATGCGGCAGCTGTCAATTGGTCCCATCCAGTAGGCATAATTTGGTGAACGCTTTCATTACCGTCTGGCATGATTAGGGTAACTGTACCAGCACCACTGCTTTCATCATGACTATCATGGCCTGAATGGTCATCGTGATTGCTCACGTTTTCATCCTCTTCATGGTCGTGTGAATGTACTACTGTAGTCTCGACCTCGATTTGAAAGTCATCCCACACTAACTCAAGATCCTCTAATTCTCCTGTAAGGTGAGGCCAAGTTGCACCAGAGTCTTCCATGTAGGCCTTGAGAACCTCGGGTGTGTCTGTAGCGGGGTCAACAGTTATCGATATGAATTCATAATCAACATCTCCTAGTTGGCTAGCAGCAGTCAAAAGATTATTTGTGATTACAGGGCAGACATCAACACAGGTAGTGAAGATGAATGCTACGACAGTAACATCGGAATTTACTCTTTGTATGGAGTAATTATTCCCCTCTGCGTCAACCAATACCCGATTAGGAATAGCCGGCCTGTCGAGATTGTATCCATTCCAATGTAGTCCATCTCCTCCAGCACTACTAGCGGGGATAGTCGAGACACATAGAATAGTTACAACGATAAGAGCAAACAAGCGCATGTTTTGCCGTTTAGAGACTCATTTATCAATACTATTACTAGATGTAATTATTCTGTTACATATGAATAATCCCAATTCGGTGTGCACCATGAAGGAAGACTGTCTATACCATCCGGATTAGAAAGTCCGATACCCCACATCATTAGTGCTACAAAGAGAACAGGGAACAGGGCAGTTCGAGTATAGATGAAAGGATCGCCTTTCAAGTGCATAAAGAATGCAGCAATACCGTATCCTTTGATTATTCCAACAATAATCAAAACAGCCCAAACCGCACCTCTTGTAATCACAATATCGGTGCCAGGTATAGTCTCGAAGAATACAGCTGCAACTTCGAACAGTGTGAAGAACATCAGTAATAGGAAATTTACGTAGTAAACATCCTTTCCGATTAAATCTGCCAGTTTCTGGAAGATTCCTGCAATTGGTCCAGTATACTTGTGTTCGCCCATGATATCACCTCAGTACAGATAGAATGCCGGGAAGATGGCAACCCACGCCAAATCCACAAAGTGCCAATACAATCCAAAGTATTCGATTCCTTGGCCATTTTCTTCATCATAGCCTACAGTATCGGCTTTGAAGACCATGAATAGCATTACCAATAGTCCAATGAATACGTGTAATCCGTGCGCTCCAGTTGCTACGAAGAATATGGAGCCTGCTTGGCTATCAATAGTGAAACCTTCAGCGATAAGGTGACTCCATTCTACCAGTTTCAATACTATGAACAGTGAACCTAGCGCTACAGTGATTAGTAGATAATTGCGAACTGCCTTCTTCCTTGAAGGGAATAGTTTAGCAATCATGGCATTGTTTGATGGCTCCCAATTGACGTTCTTTGCAGTCTTCAGAGCAAGCACAATAGTGTAGGATGAAATAATCAGTGCGAATGTATTGATCGCACCAGGTAATAATGTCATTATATCGTGGCGTAGTAAATCTGATGCCGTAGTAGTGTCTACAACATCACACTTTCCAGCGTCTACAGCCCATTGCGTACACCATCCAGTTCTCATTCTTAGGTAAGATGAGAAGAAGGAAGCGAAAACCATAGTTTCAGAGATTAGGAAAATCCACATTCCTGCCTTACGGATATCTTGTCCTTTGAACGGGTCGGATGTTGCAATTTGCTCCTTGTGTCCTTTCAGATCTTCATTCCACCAGTTACCAATTCCCATGATGAGAATGGCTGCTCCAAAGGCAGACATCATGAATCCAGACATTTCGGGGTCATAATCTAGCCCAAGCCAAGCCTTGCAAGTTATGACGAATCCAGGGAATCCCATCATGAATAGAAGGATACCCGCAGCCATCAAAATAGGCGATGCTGAACCGTGATGTTCCTCATGGTCATCTCCTTCGTGATGCTCTTCTTCAGGTTGAATACTATTGAAGAAACCTGCAATTCCATAGAATGCAGCATAAATTATGAACATAACCATGATTGTTTTGCCTGCAGTACTCCAAGTTAGGTAGGAAAGGTGTGCGTCAATATCGGCATGATGTGCATCATCCCATTTGTCGCTAGCACTTTCTTGCTCTTCAAGAGTCCCAGATTCGTTAGCGGTGTTCCATTCCGCCTCAACGTTCTCTAACTCATGATGTGCATCGTCCCATTCGTTATGTTTTATTGAGCCTATACCGCCAGCTAATGCGCCATATGCAACTATACCAATAACTAGAAGTCCAACTGAAATAACTACAGTTTTCATCCAGATGTCATTTTTGACATCGTGCAGACTTCCGCTCATAACTTAGCCTCCTTGTTCCAGAGTTTGCTCATCGCCTTGAATGGGGCTCGCAATACCGATTCCAATTTCGTGTGATGAACTTCAACACCCTCGTTTGCGTCATACAGAGTTGGCTCAACTGCGAATGAAGGCGTAGGTGGAGGGGATGTAACCGCCCATTCCAATGACCAGCCACCCCATGGGTCCTTTCCGACCTTTTCGCCCTTCTTTACAGAGCGAATTATGTTCCATAGCAAGATTAACTGAGATAGGCCAAAGATAATCGCAAAGATTGAGATTGACATGTTCAACTCTGCAAATCCAGAATCTGCAGCATATGTGTGAGTTCTTCTTGGCATACCCATAATTCCTACAGCATGCATTGGCCAGAACGCAGCATTGTATGAACAGAATGCGATTAAGAAGTGCCACAGTCCGAGTGTTTCATTCATCTTGCGGCCAGTTACCTTCGGGAACCAGTAATAGATTCCTGAGAATAGTGCGAAGATAATTCCGCCTATGAACACATAGTGGAAGTGTGCTACAACGAAGTATCCATCATGGAATTGAGTGTCAAGTCCAGCTACTGGGAAGAACATTCCAGATAGTCCACCAAGGGTGAATGTAATCAAGAACCCTAGTGACCAAAGAGTATGAGTCCTGAATACGAGACTTCCTCCCCACAAAGTAGCGAGCCAATTGAATATCTTCACGCCAGTTGGAATCGCTACAGCCATTGTAGTGATCATGAATGCAGAACGCCAAGCAGGACTCATACCACTAGTTAGCATGTGGTGGCCCCAAACAATGAACCCTACAACGCCTATGCCAACCATCGCATAGACCATCGACCTGTAACCGAAGATCGAACGTCTAGCACTTGTTGCAAGTACCTCAGAAACAATTCCGAATGCAGGAACCACTACCACGTATACCTCTGGATGTCCGAAGAACCAGAACAAGTGTTGGAACAGCAAGGGGTCGCCTCCGCTGGTGAAGAACGTCGTGCCTATCGTTGAATCGAACAGAAGGAAGAAGATACCGATTACGAAAGCAGGTAGGCTCACGTATAGCATGAATACACTGATTAGAACAGACCAAGTAAACAGAGGCATTTTCATCCACCCTACACCCTTTGCACGCATTGTGAAAGTGGTGGTGACGAAGTTTACACCAGAGAGCGTGGATGATGCTCCAAGTAAGGCAATACCGGATATGAAGGCAATCGTTCCTGGATTCGGGCCCTGTTCAGTACCTAGGCCTGCCAAACTCGAGTATGGCGGGTACATTACCCAAGTGATGTCAGCCGCTTCACCGCTCCAAACACCTGTGAATATCAGAGGTGCTGCGGCAACTATGATCCAGAACCCGAGGGCGTTAATCCTTGGGAACGCCAAATCCTTAGCTCCAATCTGTAACGGTAGAATATAGTTCATGAAACCAGCAATCATCGGCATTGCTGCTAAGAAAATCATCGTAGTTCCGTGTAAGGTGAAGAATGAATTGTACTCATCATATGTGAGGAAATCATTTTCGGGAAGCGCTAATTGTATTCGGAATAGTAATGCAAGTAACCCACCGACTAAGAAGAAGAAGAATCCGTATAGGAAATACAGAATTCCAACCATCTTGTGATCTGTTGTAGTCAACCACGGCTTTAGGTAACTCCAGAAATTCCCAATCGAGAAACTATCAGGGTTGCGAGTGTAGAATACCCACATGCTGCCTATTAGGATTAATCCAAGGGCTAATCCAATTACGGTCATCAAAATTGTAAGTGCTTCAGCACTAGCTGCTATTGGATTAGCATTGATTCCTGAAGAAACGACCTCTATTCTATTCCAGTCATCTCCAGCATCAGTTGCTGCACCGTCTCCATTGACTGCGTTACCATAGACTACGAAGTTTGCAATAGCAGTATCATCTGCAGGAGCAGTCCATTTGAAAGACCAACTTCTTCGGTCATTGATTTCCAAATTATGAGACAAACCTCCGTCTTCTTCATGAGCGCCATCTAATGATTCTAGAGTTCCGACTCCATCTTCAACGAAAATTCTGAATCCACCATTCTGGTCAGGGTTGGCAACAGGAACTCTGTCGCTAGAGATGGTTAATGTGAACAGATATTCCTCCGATACGTTAAACACATCAGGAAGCCCATCGACGATAATTTTTGTATCGCTAGTCATTCCTCCGTGGCAAGAACAACCAGCAGGCTCAACATCGCCTATGCCGTTCTGCCTTGCTTCAAAAGAAGAAGTTGATGCTAACGCAACCAACAGAATTGCAAGGATAGCGACTGCGCGTCCCCTCATCCTCTCAACTCCTCGTGTTCAAAGTAGACTCCGAAGTCTGCATCGCAAGTCTCTCCTTCCTTTGCTACAACTTCGACGTGTCCATTCATTACCGAGTGTTGATTGCCACAGTATTCTGCACATCTAATTGGGAATGTTCCTGCCTCATTTGGTTGAACATACATCCAAGTTCCGCCTTCTAATCCAGGCACAGCGTCTTCTTTCATTCCCCATTCTTGGAGCCATAGTGCGTGTTGTACGCCTTGGTAAACATTGGATTCATCGAATGCAGAGTCCCTTAATGGGTTGTTACTGTAGATGTTGAATAATACATTTGTATCGCATGGGATGATGAGATCCCCACTCATTTTGTGTTCAACTGGAATGTGTTGCCAGCGATGAAGTATCTTTCCTTCAGCATCTAGAATCTCGACATCTTGGAATATAAATTCATTGAACAAGACATCCAGTGTAGTGTTATTTGCAAGATCTAAGTTGTCAGTACTTGCCCCATAAGTTATCGATGCGCTGACGGCTCCAGGCCCGGCATCGATTGAAAGTCCAGTGGAGGTATCCCATGTGACATCATGCCCAGTACCCATGTCTTCCCAAGTTAGTGCATCTTGGTAATAGAAGTCCCAATACCACTGCAGTCCGTTTGCTTCAATGGTAAATGAATCCTCATCATTTTGCAGGTTTTGAACCTCTCCCCAAACGATGTTCATCGAACCGAAAGCAAGTATTGTGACCCAGACCACTAGAATTGTAGGGCCTACGAACCACGCTAACTCAAGGTCAAAGTTGTGGCGCTCTTTGGGGAAAGTTCCAACCTTCAGAACATCAACTTTGTCAGCGACAGGGTCAACGCCTTGTCTGTAGCGCAGGATAGCGATTAACAGCCAAGCAAATGTGAACATTCCAACCAAGATGGACCAGAAAAGAAATTTATCATACAATATATTGAACACTGTATATTCATCTGGCCACAACTCACGGTCAGCGCCCATGTCTCGGGCGGTCAGATGGCTGTATTAAGCGATTGCGTATAGGTGATACTCTCCCGTAGGGAGGTTTGTTGATGTGCCACCCCTGCGTCGGGTATTTTGTGGGCCTCTCATCTTGTGTTCAAACTACCCTCGCAGGTGATGTTTTAATCGAGATTGAAGTTCAACCTGGCTCTAGCAGGCAAGGCATCATCGGATTCAACGAATGGCGCGGCACAATTCAAGTTGCGGTAAAAGCCGAAGCCCAGAAAGGCAAAGCCAATCATGCCGTTTGCAATGTCCTAGCGAAGATTTTTGACGCGCCAGCAACAGTAGTCGCAGGCCACACTGCACGTCAAAAAAAAGTCAGCATTGAAGGTTTGACTTCGGCTCAAATAATAGAAAAACTGGAGGGTCTTCTTGAATCGTGAACAACGATATTCTTTGGCTCACAGAGCCATGGAAGCTTGTATCGAAGAGAACTCAGAAGGGACAGTTGTCCTCGTCGAGGGTAAGAGAGATGAATTAGCCTTGAGGACTCTTGGGTTCACGGGTCCTATCGAGAAATTAAATCGCGGCTGGCCAGTCGATAGAGTCGTTGTCTACATTGCAGAAAAATATGGTTCATGTATTGTTCTAATGGATTGGGATCGTACTGGCGGAAGGCTGCAAAAAAGGTTGATGGATTCGATGACTAGTCTCGACATTAAACCATCAGATGAATGTCGCAGGGCTTTATCTAAAGCGATGAAACCAGATACGATGTGCGTCGAAGATTTACCATCATTCTTGAGGGAGTCTGACGCCTGACTCTTTGACTGTATTTAGTACAACATGAGTGTAGGAGCGAGTAATACCTTCTAGTGTGAAAACCGACTTCGTCAAATCATCAAGGTCTTCTCTATCCTTGACACGCGCTAAAACCATCGAATCCCAATCTCCAGTTACATCGTAAACGCTGAAAACTCTGTAATCATCAGAAATGTGTTTCTGTACGTCCATTATCATGCCTTTTTCTATACAAAGTCCCGCCATGACAGTCATTCCCCATCCAACCTCTTCTGCGCCTAATTGTGCAGTATATCCCCGGATTGCACCATTTGCCTCAAGTTTACGAAGCCGATTGGTAATCGTACCTTGGGCAACACCGACTTTTTGCGCCAATTGCCTTTGAGACAGGCGGGCATCTTCGTAAAGAGCCTCAATGATAGCGCGGTCGGTGGAGTCAAGGGCCATAGCCCCAACAAAAGGAGGTTAGTATTCAATTATTCGTCACAGGATCTGGAAGATTCAAATCCAAAATCCAATCACCCAAGTCATCAACTGTTACAGATAGATGTAGGGATAATGGCCCACTGCCTGTAACCTTTAACTTACCAGTGTGCGTTTCACTACCTGTCAGAACACCCTTCTTGATTTTACCACTCGCTCTCCATCCATCGTTCAAAGATAAGTCGCCGACCTCAATTGAGTTTCCAGTAATCAAGCGGTACTCGATTACATTTTCTTCAGAAGACCAAGAACCCTCTAGGCGCGGTAATCCTAACTCGCGCTTCCTTTCTGCAAATACAATAAATCCAATACAAATACCGACTATGATTAGTAGAAGTGCTGGAGTCAAAGTTGCACTTTGGTCAACCGATTGCCAATACGTAGGCATCTCTGCTCTTTGGATCGACAAGACCCTGTTCGAGGTGTCATTTTCAAACCCTCCAATCATCACTAATAGGATTTGAAAACGGTTAGCATGACTTGCATCGTCTAGTACAATATCAGCACCTTCAAGATGTTCTCTTGTGATAGTTTCATTCCATTGGTTTGTAGTATTATCCACAAAAGAAAATGATGCGGAAGGGTGCCAATCACGAACTAGGTTAGTCACAATTCTACCTTTGGAATCTTCTGCCTCGGTTTCGATGATGAATACATGCATTTGTGTTGCAGCATTGAGCGTTTCTGGATTAGTCCAAGTGGCCGTTATATTCAGAAGTTCTACCTCTGATGAACCGATTAATTGAACATTCCATTCCATATCAATCTCGTTAGAATTAATCTTGGGTGCGATGTCTGAAATGTTCTCTGCATAGCCATCAATAGCTACCGATGGCGTTCCATTAAGTCCATGATACATCAATCGTGACTTAGCATCATCATCGGGTAATCCTCCACCCTCTGATTCAGCACCTGTGCGCCAGTGAAGAAGAGTAACCTCGCCTTTCTTGTCCATTTCCGATAATCTATCAACATCTTCATCATCGCCATCCCCATGAAACCATTCGACTAATATCGGGGCCTCAACTTGACTTTCATAGTGTCCTTCTGCATAGATAGTCAAATCTGAAATCGCAGCTGCTAGAGGTGCCAATAATAGTGCAACAAAGATTGCAAAGGCTCTCATTCTTCTTCCCCTTTATCCTTGATGCCGAGTTTAAGTCGAAGAACATCTCTCTCTTTGTCATCGATCATTAGTGAGACTCTTGCTGCAATCCAAACAGGAAGTAAGTAATCACCACATCTCAAAATCGCAGAACCTCTTTCAATTTCAACAGGGAACTCTTCTGTGAGTGGAACTTCTCCCTCAAGCAATGAGCACACAGTTTCAATATCAACATCAATCAAACCCTTAGTAATGTGTGGCCTAAGTAATTCCAGGGCTTCTTGTCTGGTTCTCCAAATACCTTTATTGTCAGTAAAAGAAGGTTGACCAACATGTATTATCTTCAGGGGGTGAAAGCTGCCTCCTGGCCAAAAGTCACCTTTTTTGTTTACAACTTTTTTTCCATAAATCTGTTCTTGAGCCATTTTGGCAGAGATGTTCACCCTTCTACCCCGGTGCCACCATGAGAAGAGAGACTGGTCTACTCCCCAATGGCCGCATATCTCATCAATAACCTCTTGAGTAGCCAAATTAGTGCTATGTTTGTTCTTTTTTTGAACCGGTAATTCTTCAGGGTCACGATTCAACTCGCGCTTCAAAATCATCGAGCGTGCCACACCTTCAGGCGTCCTTTGTGCAACATGTTCAAACAATGCTACATAGAAACCACCAGTATCATTGTCATGCTGGTGGACACGAATAGTCGAAGCGAGGTTAGGAGATTCCATTCCTCTTTGGCCCGGATTCAACATTTCCTCAGACAAGCCTGGTAGTTTCGGCATCTTACCATCCCATTCGACAACCTCTGAATTCTCATTAAGTATCGGCCAATTGTCAATTCCTCTGTGACAAATTAGTGAAGGTAATATTCGCTCAGTATCTATTTCGATTAATTTTAGCCAAGGGCATCTTTGTAAGATTTCGCAAACAACTGCTTCATTTTCAATCGGATCCAACGAGCATGTGGAGTACACCATCTTGCCTCCGGGTCGCAATAACTGGGCGGCTCTAATTGCGATATCTAATTGTAATTTGAATAGGCTTCTTCCGACTTTAGGAGTCCATGAATTCCATAGTTCACGATTTTTGCGAGTAGTCGCAGTTCCACTACAAGGAGCATCAACTACGACCCCATCGACCCCAGGTTCCGGCATTCGGCCAATATGGCGTCCATCATGTTGCATAATCAGCATATTCTCTATGCCAAGCCTTCCTCGGTTTGTCACTAGCAGATTCAACCTTCCAGACGATGGTTCATTTGCAAGAACCAAACCTTTGGGAATTGCTTCTGCAAGTTGAGTTGCCTTAGAACCAGGGGCTGCACACGTATCCATGACCAGATGGTTATCTGCTGGTTCAAGAACAACAGGGGGTAGCATAGAAACAGCTTCTTGGCGAGTGATACGACCGGTGTCATGCAGTAATACAATCATTTTCCGAGTTTCTTCATTCGGATAATCTCCTTTAGAAAATGGCATAGTCCATGATTCCGAGGAAGTCATCCAAGGAATCTTTTTCCCGCCCATCGACTCTAACTGTTGTCTTGTCCAGTCAATATCGTGCCTTCTGGGCGTAAGGCGCATGGTTACAGGAAGAGGCGAAGATGCGAATGGAAGCCACTCTTCTACTTCGATGCCGAGACTTCTTGCTAATCCCGCTAGAGGAGTCTTATCCAACTCCAAAATTAACTCCTTACCGGCGGGTCGCACCATGTTAGTGGGTCAGGCCTCCCACTCTTGTTGCTTGTGCAAGTCTAATGGGTCAGTTACATGTGGCATGGGTATGGCAGAAACCTTGGTCACCCTCGCTTTCCTATCTGCCATAGGTATGTTATTGTCACCAATTTTCGAAAGGGGCAAATGGTTTGCCGGTCTAACCACAGTGTTCTGCGTGATTGCATTTTTGTTATCTCCATTCGAATCAGTTCAACAAAATGGAGGCTCTGCTTTGGTGATAGTAGTAAGCATGGCTGCACTACTTCAATACTATATTTCTCAAGGCATTTCAAGAAAATATCTCAATGGCACAGGAGGTGCAATCATCCTGCTCATTCTATTATCGATGTATCCTCAAGGTGGGCTAAATGAAACAGTTAACGAATATTCACTAATGGGGAACTTCTTACAATTGGTAATTTCTGTGATAATAGGACTTTTAGTTGCACAATTATTGGTAAACTCAATTTCAATCGATAACCGATTAAGCCTAATTTCAGCAGCAGTTATCATAATCCTGTTCATAGTTGGAGATCTATTTTCTAGAGACATACTTCCAGTAGTAGTAATTTCTTGTGCATTAATGGGGTTCATGCCTATCCTTGAAAAGAGAATTAACGCTAGTATCGGCTCAGGCCAAGGGCGCTCTAGGGCCTTGGGAATCTCAATTGCAATTGGAATCTTTTTGATTTTCCTTTCCACATATGTTTCAGTTTCTACCGTTGATAGAATTGGCAGCGGCGATGGAGCAATCGCAGTAACATTATGGATTACTCTTGCAATTACTACAATGGGCTTGGTTGGGATGTTGTTACCTCTGATGGGTTTCGACTCACATCCGCGTCCTGAAGCTTGGGGCTGGAGGGTTGGAATTGCTTTCAGTCCAATGCTTTTGACATTGCAAACCGACCTGGCTAGTCACGTATTACTAGGAGTTTTGCTAGCGATTATGATTTCGATTAGCGCTCCTTTGGTACTGGAAAAGAAGTCCGCAAAAGTAGACTAAGCAATGGGAAGTCCCCCCAACTGTTATGAATGGTTGAAAGCGGATTGAGATTTGGAGAATTGAGATTCTCCACAGGATGGGGATCTTGATGGGAAGAGCATTTACAGACGGCGTAAGCAAAGGGAATAAACTGAAA